>JGI24159J19872_10001656_pt1 | contig 25064 bp, 16 predicted proteins | sample Ectturendosymbi4_FD_19872 | JGI IMG/M metagenome (IMG submission 19872)
GAAATCGTACCGGGGAACTTTAGGCGGAAAGGAAGGACCAAAATATCTTATGTCCCTCCTCGCACAGGAAAGTGACAGCTCACACACATATCCTCTCCTACTCATGCGTGGCAATATCTGCATGTTTGCTTGCGTAGTAGACTTAATGCGAGGTATCTCCTACACAAATGTACCCGGAGCAACGTTTTTCTTAGTATAACCTTGGCTTCCGCAAAAGTTGCGCAACTGGCGCCAAATGACCGATTTGGCCAACCCTCTAACATGGGCAGTTACTAATATACAGCGGATACACACGTTTCTCAATGTTTCGTGGATTCGTATTACGTGATTTTCAGGAAATTTCTGTTCGTGATTCGATGCAATGCACTTGTTGACGAACATTCTAGCAGCTGACATGATATCCTGCTAACGTGCATCACAGCAAGTTTTCGCTGTTTCCGTTCTTTCCTCTGAACGCGCAACCCTGCTGTTCGCCGGTAGTCTACAGCAAACCAAACCGTTTTACGTTACGTTGTTCTGCCTTCACATTCGAGTCTGTTGAAGTGTTGGTTGTATATCAGAATATAATCAAGGGAAGCAATTAAACGTGGAGCGTTACTGGGGAGTTACCAAAGGACAAACTGCCTTGCTTCGGTTTGGCAACCTCAAGGCATCAGGTTGCACAGTTGAGAAACCGAACAGCGCTACTGCGACAACCAGGTTGATCCCTCAACCAGTTAGGATCCTCGGAACTTACAAAACATCGATTCTCTAATCGCGGTCATGACACTACCATTTAACTAGTGAAAACGATCAATACCAGCGGGTATCGGTCGTTGTTCGCGTGACCAAGGACCGTGTTTGGTAATATGACAGAAGGGATGCTCTCATACAATGCGACACACAGTAGGTGCATATCTGGGTGAGAAAAGTGCTATAACATCCACGGAAGTCTTGCTATCTGTCAAAACATTGAAGGCTGGAAAGGCAGCACGTTGTGATGAAATCTGACCTGAAGGGCTTACACGTGGAAATCGAGTTCTTTGGCGAACTCGTGTGTGTCAAGTGACATGGCGTTCTGGAAGGACACTGAAAGATTGACAAACTGGAGTGATCATCCCCATATGCCAAAAGCCGCGAGGATATTTAACTTAAGCTGGAAAACACCCAGTACGATAATGTCCTGGCATTAACACTACAGACTAGACTTTCCTTCTCCAACAAATGTGGAAAACTCTTGAGATAACGGCGAAGATGTCTGCACGTATTATGTTGACCTTGAAAAAGCATATCACCGTGTTTTGCGAGAAAAGCGTTATGGAATTTTGTGGGAAAACGGGTTGGTTTGACGGCCAGCTAGTCACTGACGTTCCTATTCGCACGTCTTTGGTGTGTGAGTTTCATCGCGAGTGTCCCACATTTGTGGGTTTTGAGGCAATTTCGGCCATAACTTGCCGGTCGGCTGTGGTAGAGGGTCATCATAACATGAGGATGTGTAATTTCTGATAAACAAAAACAGATTGTTTTTCATACGCCTAAATGACGCCACATGGACGTCGTCATAGTGACGTCACACTGTCAGGCAAAATTTCAGATGCAATAGTATCTGTTTTATATTTATCATAAAGTACATAAAAATCTGCTTGTCATATTGTCTTCATCGATTCTCTCTAGCACAACTGATCGGCGAGTTATGGCCGAAATTTCCTCAAAGTGGTTTTGAAAGGGTGAAATCACATCCATTCATTGTAGGTGTCGGTCTCCGACAAACTTATTTGTTGTCCCTTCTCTTCTCCATTTTTTATGAATTGGATAGACCATCACAGTCAAGTCGATGAGGTTTCATTGTTGCAAACTAAGAGATCAGCTCTTTGCTTTTTGCAGACGATTTCGTGCTGCGTGCATTCTCTGAACAGGGACTTCAATATGCACGTGGTCAGTTGAAAGCTGCGTAAGATCAAGATGGAATGGTAATTGCTACGTTAAAGACTGAGGCAATATATCACTCCACAAATCCAAGTCAGTGAGCACTGCAATTAAGTAAGCGCCAATGCACAGCATCTGGTCGAGGAGTTCAAGTGCTTTGGAGTGGTATTCACGAGTGGTGGAAGGTTGAAGAAGATTGATACGCAGATTGGTAAAGCAAACACAATATCAAGTGAAGTTTAAGTGGCCGCAGTCACAAAACGGGAGCTTTCAAACATCTCAAAGCTTTCCGTTTTTAAATCTGTCTTTGTTCCGATCTTCAGTCATGATCTTGAATCTTGAGAAAAGACCGAAAGAGTGATATTTCAAGTAGAAGTGCAGAGGCGGGATATTTTGTGAAGAAGTCACGTCGTGAACGTTCGCAAAAAGTGCTTAACAGTGAAATTCCCACAGCTCGGAATGTCTAGCCACTTCTCTGAATAGAATCCTATAGCTGCAATGGTTCGGCAACTTGACCAGAATGCTCCAAGTAATATTGGCGTGACGACGTCTCCACACAAGTGGTTCCCAAACATTTTTCGGCTGCGCCACACTTTGCAACTCAGTTGTCTTCGCGTGGCAAACCACAGCCAATGACCGAAACGCAATTAATGGAAACATCCCCTCAGAAGAGTCCTATAAAATAAGTTTAACAATTTTTGAGGCGCACCCGAGACTGTCTCGCGGCACATCGGTTGGGAAATACTGCTCTGCACTTACTGGAAAGTGACACATAGACAGACCAAGGACCATATGGCGTGATTACGTATCTCTGGCCTGGTCTAAATTTGACTTGATGTAGAACCAACAAAACTGTTACAGGTTGCTTAAATTTAGGACTTCTTAGGATTGCTGCTCCCGTGACCCTCCCAAGAGGAAATGGGGGTGAGTGAGAATTCGTTTTTATTTTCAAAAAAATATTGCCGAAGGATTTCCTTCGGTGTGTTACCAACAAAGATAAATGCATTAAAAACATTGCAAATGAAAAAAGCAAACCAAATGTTGATAAAGCGAAGGGTTTCAAATAAAATCAGTCCAGTGATCAAGATTATGGAGGAAGCAAGCCGTTTGCTACTGCCAGTTGCATTAGTTTCCAAAGTCATCCAAAAAAATGTAAACTCATCCGAAGCAAGCAAATTGATGAAACAATCAGACACATCAAAATTCAAGAAATTCGCTGCAACATTCACAGAAAAACAATACTAAATTAACAACCGGATAACCTTTGAGAGAATAGGGTGAACCCATTTCTGTAAGAGTTTCTCCAAACAGCTGCTTGTACCTCCTTTTCTCCATCATAAGACCAACATACAATTCCAGGGCATCTATATCTCCGTACAATTTCTCCAGTTCACCAGCCATAATTTTTTCTCCTACAAAGATGGAAATCACCAAACACCTGCATGTTAGTGTTTGCACAGATTTCGGATGGAAACAAATTCATTGCAATTGCTACTGGTGCACGAGCAATATGTTCCTTAATTCTAAAACTAATAGATTGCTTGTTGCTCTTATGCAAGTGATTTAGATCAGTCACATGGCCCAACCTTTTGGTGTTGATTTGACATGTTAGTTGTTGCTAACGTGCATAAACAAATTTAGGAAGTGTTAAGGTTTTGACACAAGAAGTTTCCTGTATTTTTAAAATAGGGTTTCAAGACAGTATAAAGAACCATTTAATTTGATGGCAGAATTTTGCCTGTTATTTCTACACAGCTGCGATACCATATATGCTTTAGGTAGAAGTTACAAATTGTTTTACTTTTTCGTCGATCTGCAAATGCAGATGCATTGTGTTAACTGTTTACGTGACAAGAGCAATTTTTGATCGATATTTCGTTTGTAAAACAAAGATTACAGCTCTAACTTTTTTGGAGTAATATTTTATAGAAAATTTATTGAGAACTTATTATGTTGTTTTTACAATCGTTTATATTCCGGGTGCTTTTTACAGTAACGGCATCGAAATTTATCAATGGCGTGAAGTATTTCGGCGAGCATCACTTTCGTGAGTTTTTGCGTTTTTTCTGCTTGAGTTTGGATATTGTGGGGTTTGGGGCATGCACTCATTTGGGTGGAAAGAATTTCTAGTCACATTGCAAATTTTATTTCTTTCTATTTCTTTAATGGCATTTTTTGTTCCGTGCAGATGATTATCTATATGCATCGCTGTTTTCATTTTCTTTAAGTTCAGCATCGTGAAAAAGGATATTTCGATGCCGCAAACTTGACTTTTCCAGTTGACATTTGGAATGCAATGAAACAAAGTAGTCACAAGTTTCTCCCGTTAATGAAAAAGTGCGCTTTCATTTTATCACATTTAAATGCGAAATTTGAGCAAAAGTCATCTAACACGCATTTTCATATCGTCCAGTTCGATTTATACAAGAGACATAGTTACTATTTGAGAAAAATTCCACTCTAGCGTTGTATTGCAATGGATCAAAGATTCTCTTAATTAACCCATTAATGACCATTGTTCTATTTTTGGAACATGAACTTTACACGCTATACGCTGGTTTCTATTTCATTGCATCATCTCAGTTTTGATATTTATGTTAGTTCACGTTAATGCAAACATGCCTTTCAAAATTTTGTTCAAACAGTTTTTCTTTTTTTCCTACCGGCTGCTTAAAATGTCTAATTTTATCACATTTGAGTGACCTCCATTTGATCAGTAAGTGCTGACTCAGCAAAAAAACAACTTAATGGTAAATGCTACATTTACCGAAAGTAGAAACACTACCAAATGTAATGATGCATTTTGCAAGTATTTGGTGCGATCTGCAAAGAAATTATTTGAGGTGAAAACTTTTATCCCATTTTTGGAACAATGGTACAAATCAGTATCAAAATCAACATCCTTACGTTAATTATTGCAATGTTAATGCTTTACTAAAATCATAGTCAACAACTTTATAAAATTATATTCAATGAGAACAAGCACAGGGACTGAATAACGGAAAAGTAAAAGTTTGTGTTTGCGATAAGTTAAAAACAATTTTCCCGCCGCCTAACATAGCAATCGTAAGATTTTGCAAAAGGTTTTTGCCACATACATCATATCGTTTTTGCTTTTCTGCTTACACATGTTGATGTAAGCCAGGTTTTGTGTTGATAATTATTTTTCCACTGGACCTAAAGAAAGACACTGTGGACGTTTTTAGCGGTCCAAATGCAACTGACCATGTAAACTCAAGTAGATCCTACTTCAGGCTACATTCAGCCATAGCATGCATTCTCGTATAGCCGCAATTTTTTATTTTAATTCTGGTCTCTATTGACTACCAAATGTGGCAAGTAAATCCGCACCTCCCGTTCCCCGATTTTAATAAAGGCGAAGAAGTTAAATTTCATCGATTTATTTCCGATTTTTTCATTTCCCGTTTTACCCTGCTACATTGTCATGATTGAAACCATTGTAAACCATCTCATTGCCTTTCCACTGGAAAATTGGTACAAACGTCTGCAGCCATGGTGGGCATTCGGGGGCAGTGCCAACTCAAATTTTGTTGTGCTCATAAAATGCCCTTTTAAATTTATGTTGATATTCATTTGACGCAAACTCGACAAAACTAACAATTTTGCAAATGCTCGGTTTTAATCTGCTTAAAAACTGTTACGCCAACTCGCAACACTACCGCCCATTGCATAAAAAGCTAACCTCATTGTTACAAAATAAAATGTCCTGAGGAACTTTCACACTGGCATTTGTCAAGTTCCAGTCCACGGGCCTGTTGGTACATGCACATCAGAGCCACAATAAAAATTGCGGTAGTGTCACGTTTAAACAGTTGACTAACCGGAACAACAGAAAATAAAGAACAAAAAACATTAATTACCGTTATGACGCAGCTCTGAACTCACATTGGACCATTGTTCCATTAATGGAGCATGTTGTTGCTAAGCAACCGCAAAAAAATTAACCGATTGTTTGTTCTAATTTCATGTTAGGACTTAAATAAACTGGATCCTAAAAAGCAGAAGGAAATGATTTGTATTTTTACTAGTGGTCATTAATGGGTTAAAATGTGATTAAAGATATAATAAATATGAAAAACTGCGTTTCTCAGCAGGTAAACGTCGTAAAAATTGGACAAACTCAGGTAGAATTAAGCAGTAAAACGTTTTCAAGAAACTAACGCTTGTTGTGACTTTTTTTACCAGTGAACTCCTCAAAACTTGCATAAGGTCGAAGTCCAAATCTCTTCCTGTAGTTGTTGAAAGATTGCAGTTTGAGTTTTCGTCCATCAAGCAAAGCATTTTTGGCCACTTCCAAAGTTCCTCGTCCTTGACCGGATATAATCTGCAAATGGACCAAGGTATCAAGCAAAAGTAATCACATCAACTGCTTCCAAGGTTACTACACCGGTAGCTATGTCTCATCACAATTCAACAAGATACTTTACCTTTGCTTAAAAAGTTTATGTTCGGAACAAACGCAGGTAAAGTAAATTTCTAGATACAAAATGAAAAAGGCGCGTGAATACGGGGCACACAAGTCGTATACTTTCGCCAATCTGCAGGCAAAATGCATTATTGTAATATACGCATGCATAGAGTTTAGTTTTCAATCACAAACGCCAACATAAGTATGAAGACAGTAAAACTAAGTCTCGAATTCCAACAAAACGTGACTGCAATAGGAGCATTTGTTACTAAGAAATTGTTCACAGAATTTAATCTGCTGTTGTAACTTTTGCATGCCGTGCTAATCTATTAGCAGTACCAGCAAGTTTTTTTTCAACTAGGGGCCAAATCGCAAGACTGGCATTATTGCATCAACTGAATAACCACAAATCATTTTTAAGTTAAGGAGCTGGAAGTTATATAGTGCTTTTCTTAAAATAGCATCAATCTACCACAACCAGTACAAAGATAAGAGTGGCAAACACTTGCGACTATAAAGTACAACGATGCTGCCAATCATGGAAATTTCTGACTAAAACGGAACTGTACAAAACAGAGGGCGAAGGGATATGTCGGCTCCTGCGGTCGTTAAGAGTTGAGTTTCCAAAGAGCTCGTGTGTTTAGCTGATTTCATACCATCATGTGCTCTTTTTGATTGATCGATTGATTATTTTTAAAAGAAAATAAACTTCACTATTCTTACATTTTTCTATTCAACCCTCTAATTATTGGCATCTAATTTGAATCGCAAAAATTATGCGTTGTCTAATCTTGTGTACATCGTACAATCTGTCTACAGAGCTTGGCACAATTGATAAATTTAGAAATATTCAAGGAAATCCTTAATTTCATGGAACTATCAGCGTACCCAAAGATAATTTCGTAACCACTGTCTTCACTTGGCACTGCATTAACTAAGGCTTACTGGTCACAACAGAAATTATCTGCAACCCACTTTCTATTTCTTAGCAATTGCTCTAAGTAACCAAGAAATCAGAACACTTGTGAACTATTTAAATGAGCCTCACTCTTGCAAAGCTTAGTTTTACTGCCTTGCCAGATATTTTTGATTTTTTTTGCTCAAAACATGAATGAAAAGACGACTACTATTGTTTATTGCAACCTATGCTTTATCAAACAGTTAAAGAGTTTTAATAATTAACAAAACGTATTTACACTCGTTTCGCCAGTGGTTTTCATTTGTTCCCTTACACAGCTTTCCCTTACAGTGGAATGCAAGAAGCCTTTACAAAAACATCCTGATTTTTTCAGGTTTTGAACTAGATTTACCTTGCCAGCAAACTGCTGAGATGCGCTAGTCAAAACCTGGGAAAGGCCTGCATCAACGAATGGCTTTGGGTTGAACAGAAGTGAACGAAGGCTGTAATCATCACTTTTTACCCTGATCGTATCAGGCATGAGAGCGTGCCAGTGGTAAAGCAAGTTGAATTCAGAGTGGATTTGATTCGAATATCCAATCGGAGTGTCGTGCATCAGTGTAGGATCATAGAGAAGCTTAAACTGGAACCCGCTCAAGTGTTGAACGTAGTCTTCGATCACGATCTTGATTGTTTCACCTTGATGATTAAAATGCATAAAGTCTTAAGCCAAAATCGGGTCTTCTTGATTACCGGTAGTTGTCAAATTGTTTTGACCGTCACTTTACCGGTATGACGCTGAACGCTTTTCATCATCCGTGTTTTCGATTGCCACATGAATAAACAAACTTTAATATTCTCGATATTCTGCTAAGCCTTGCTCAAACAATTTAAATTGCAGTGATGTTGTAATTTAGACAATGCGTGAGGAAGCATCCCATTTTCAGGTAAGCGTGAATCACACGCGCTAATGCCCAGCATTTTTGATAAAGTAGTGCTGAAAATGTATGGGCTTAATATCTATTAGGTTGTACATGCTGTAGTCTTGAAAGACAGAAAATCAGATGCTTTGCTGATGCCTGAAAACAGTGAAATTTTTCTTGGGGAAATCACCTAAAAACTTAACTACGCTGAGCCCTGCACACAGTATCTAAACTTCAAAACTCTTCAGAGCTATAATATAAGTGGCTTTATTAGTAAACACATTTGAGCGTCACAAACACCTTAGTAGGTAGGCACCAACTTTCATACAGTAGTAATATGGGATATACACACGATGTCTTTATTTCTGAACAACTAAGTATTGTCGCGTTTAACTCCTTTTCTGAACAAAAATAAATTTTCTTACCAGTAAGTATCAAACGAGCAGTTTGAAATAATCTCTCGTCATCCCAGATAGGATTTTCTTCTTTCAGTACATCGCATACTCTGTTGTGCTCTCTGTATAAAAAGCAAAGGATCACTTCTGAAGTCCTCCAGTAGGTTACTTCAGGTTGAAAGTTACGGAGACAGAAACGATATGAATCTACTACAAAAAGGCAAAATTTCTGCAAATTTTCTGGGAGAATCACGATCACGAATTCCGTCCAGTGGTGTAACAGACTGGAGGGCAGAGGGGCGTGTTATCCCCTGGCAAACCAAATGCAAAAATCGGGCCCCTTCAGCTTACATTTTTATATTTAGTATTATTGACATCCGCATCCCAAACGGATTCACTATGATTTCTTAACTTTTTTCTGAGTGTTGGCTAGTGGCCCAATTGCAACCTATCAGTTGGGGTTGTGTTCAATGTGCAATTCACCACGAACGGGATGTGCGCGGAGAATAACACCAATATACATCTGTGGTGCGAACAAGCAATAATAGAGTGATCGTGGCGCGTGATCTCTAGTGTTGCTTATGCCACAGTGTGACGCTTTGCGCAATTGCCGCTTGACCTTTCCGATCGCAATAGATCACTAACGGTGGCCAGTGAGGACCCCTTCAGCTACATTTCGCTCTCCCCTGAACCTCTAGTTACGCCACTGATTCTGTCCAAGATCAGTACTGTAAAATAATACTTCTTCCGTCTCTCCACTAATCTACTTGCATTCAAAAAGTGGGGAAAAGCAATGCGTTACGCATTGGTCTTTGATATTTTCGCAACTCTTACTAGCTGATTCTTCAGGCTATTGAAATGACCAGTGTTGGCATTTGCAACAACTGTTCTCTCTGCAGGAAGTCATATTTGACATTTTCTAACGTTACAAAAAAGGCCTCGAAGAAACTGGTGAAGAGAAATTAAGCAACTAATCTTTCGCAAAGTCAAAAATGTCTTTCTATGGAAATGCTTTTTATTCCGCACAAATAGTTGCTTCATTTTCATTGAAAAGCTTCACAAAGCAGACAAATATTTAGTGTTTATCAAGTGTTGCGGATTAGCGAACAATAGTGTCAAGAAAGTCATTGTAACCCTGTGGTTCTGCTTGCAACGCCGTTGCAAAACGTTCTGTTGTGGTTGTTTTTATCAATCTGCGTTGCGCAGACAGTGTGTGCTTGTACTGTGAACTTCGTGTCTGGTTGCAAATGAAAAAAATTAAATTGAATTAGAGTGACAAACAAATTTGATTATTTGTTTCACATGTGAAACTATGATGATCTTCAAAACAATATACTGTGACGCAGATGAAAAAACTTCATTCCCAACTTACCTGAGCCAAACGGTGGCAAAGACCATAAACGGAGGAAACAGACCCATGTCTTTGTGGCCAATGGCAAACCGAAAATTTTGGTTTAATATCTGCGAGCCTGACATGGACACATTCCCTGCATCCACAAGTGGAGGAAAAACCTCGTCGTTGATGACGCTGTACTTCAGCTTACCGTCGACATGCGACCTCAGTGCATGCTGACGCTCCTGTGTGTCTCCATAGATATGAGAGAGGTCGACCTGCAAAGCACACAACAACGATTCTAGAGGTAGTTCATCTCCACTATGCTTGAAATCCTAATGTCGTTTCTTTAAGACCGTTCTTTGCAACTCAGAGACGAACGAATTAGCGGCAAAAATTAGCAAAAACCTGATCGTCCACGTACGTCGCAACTAAATTTTCATCATTGGAAAAAAAAGACTATAAGAATTTATCAAATAGTATTTTGCGGGTAATTGTGCCGTGAACAAAAACAGTATGCCTTAAGTTTCTATTGTGTTTATAAGAGCTTTTTTTGTTTTAAAAATATCTCATTTCAAACACAAACAAGCTCATATTATGCAATTTGCTAGCTCATGCTGGTGAAAAAGATCTGCCCACAGAGTTTTAGGATGCGCTTAGTAAAGTAGGGTGGAGCGAAATCACGAATTCTTGCGTAAGCATTAAGTCCGTTCGAATCAACCATGTCAACTGCACACCAAACGCCCCTGAGCTCTGTCACGACTTTTCTCAGAACGGCGAGCAAGGTTTCGATCAAGTAAGCCATCTTCTCCGTTACACCTTACTTTATTACCGCTCAGGATTCTGGTGAAAAGTACAGTATGTCGATGCTGCTTGGTTCAAGAGTGAGTAAAACATTCACAAGCTTTCGTTTAATACACCGAACTTGATAACTATAATACACCAAACTTGAAAACTATAATACAGCAAATTTGAAAACTACTCACGCCATGGTTTCCCCACTGATAAGGCATTCCTGCCGAAAAACTAGTTTTGAAAAACTGATGCGTGAAATGCTGTGCAAAGTAGGCGAAGGTTACGCTGGTTCGTTCCGGGCAAGGCTCGAACTCGTGACGAGTGAAGAACTTTTCAATCATAAGCTGAGCATCGGGCAGTGTTGGTTTTCCTGCCGTGCATGCCAAGAATTTAAATGCTTAATTAACATGCAAGAAATCAGAAAACATGACAAAATCGATAATGTCTTACCTTTCACACCCATGGGCGTGGGACAGTTTGTGGGAACAGGGGGCAAACTCCTCACATACATTGTATCGTTTGCATAGCCATCCCAGTTTGGGTAGCTGTCAAAGCCTCGATACGGTGAAGGGTATGGAACGAAACCTAGCCTGACTGAAAAAACACATTTTAACGGTTTATTACAAAGTATTGTTTCACGCAAAACAACCAAGCATTTTTACGCTTATACAGTAGCCCAGTACACTGACAAAAGAGGAAATCTTTAAACGTACGTCTTTACTTATAAAAATATACAGTGGTTTGAAATTGCCCAGTACCATTGAAGCAGCAAAGCTATTTTGCCACGTATTTCGTATATTATTTTATATCTTATGTTTTCTTGTCTTTTAATTTTACCTGTAGGCTATTTAATATACTTTCACTGCCAAGTTTACTTAAACCTGATACTTTATTTCTTTTTCAACAAAAGATGGATTACAAAGATTATCAGTGTCACAACAATGATATGCAAGCAAACTTTAGACAAAGTATTTTACACTGGAAGTTGGTCACTGCAATAAAATGGCTAACTTGTTGCAACTTGAAGCGACGGTGGCCCAGCCGTGTTATCCTACAATACCAATCACAGCAATGATTTGCATCACACCACCACGTTCCGTTGAAACAGTTTTTAACTCGGTATTGTACAGTCAATCTTGATAAGAGTCATTAACATGTAAAGTCACACTTGTGGGTTGTTAGCATGTGTGATGGTTCACGTTGGCAGCGTACTGTTCCACATTTTACCACTGGGCAGTGTCGCGTTTATGTTTTTTGTAACCGACATCGTTTCTGACGTCAGTTTAACCCATGCTTGTAGCCACCGGGCGTCCGGGGGCACTTACCTCTAAATTTTTTGTGCCCGTCAAATGTTTTTGTGCCCAGAAAAATTTGTTTTAAACATGTTTTAAAAATAAACGTTATACCTCCTGAAAATGTGTTTTGCCCCCTAAACCTTAAAACCTGGCTACGGGTCTGGTTTAACGAGGGTTTGTGCAACTCGGATCAATGGTATTGCACCGATGCCTATGAGCTTAGAATTAGAAACATCACACTGTTCACGTTTCGACCGTTCTTAAACACTGTTTTTTCCTCTCTTTCCTTTCATGTTCAGAGAATCTTGTCCGTAAAATATTGCACGTGCGAAAACTCAAAGTTTACACCGGAAGAAATTCGCTGAATGTCTTCGAGCACAACGACAAGTTGTGCAAGGACTTGCTTCGTGCTTCCTATTTTTGATATTTTTCCGAAATATCTCGAAACCCAAAACCTTAGGTAAACGTTGTAGATATTCATTCCGATTCAGATTTTAACCAAAATTTTGCTGAAGTTCTAATTTCTAAGTGAAATTGGGCAGAACGTATGAAAGCCAAAGCGCCCAAGCTAAACGCCAGAAAAAAACATAACAGCCTTTCCATTCCGGCTCAAGTGTTTACCTGGACAAATGTCTCCCTATGTTCTAAAGACCTTTTTTGTCGTCTATTGTTTTTTTCACAGGAATGTTGTGAAGTGTACTTCTCTCTTGCAGTAGCGAAGCTGTTATGAGACTTGACTACCAAGCATTACTGAAATCGCCACCCCCCTAAAATTACCGTCTGGATCCGCCCCTGATCCTGGATCCGAATCTAACATGTTGTTCAGCGCCAGGGGATGCGCTTTCACAACCGTAAAACTCAATCTTGCTTTTTCTTCCTGCAGTCACCATAAACAGCAGTCAGATTTTTCTTTTCATAAGTCTCAGCACGTACAGAACAGTAGAGTACCTTTCAAGACAAACTTCATAAAAGCTTGCCGAAGCCAGGGTACGTTGTTCACAATCTTCCATAAAAACTCGAAATGTGTTACAATGTAATGCACAGTGTTCTTCGATGGTCGAAGCCATGTCTTCACTTGTGTTAAGAAGTGCGCTGCATAAGAACATGGAGACGTTTGAAACAGCATTTACGCACAACAAAGGCGCGTCTTCGCACTAACTTTCAAGTAAGCCTTCGTCTATTCTGGCTGGATATGTAAACGTTACTGAGCAACTCTGCATCGGGTGAAATTTTGATTCTATGTCAATGTGCAATGTCGCAGATAGACATATGGTATAAAAAGCTTGTCTTAACGTTTCCCCTATTTCCTACTGGCTAACATGCATTTAAAACAAATATAAACTAATCACATCCCTTGGCCGTGTAGAGCGTGTAACGTATTGTATCAGCCTACCGAGACCAGAAATAACACTGGCAAGAAAATCTGTTTCAAATTCCTAATTAATTTCCTGTTCAATATCAGATCAATGCCAGATCGACAAGTGTTTTTACGAATAAAGCACTCCATTGAGGACTGAATGAGACAAAGCAGCCTCCAGGAATCAGCGAGTTTTACACAATATACTGAACATCGTTCTTTCGGCTGAGTGGCTCTTAACTTTGTTTGAGGTACCGAACACTCAAAGGTACCGAAAACACACAAAGGTACCGAACACTCAAAGGTACCGAACACACAAAAACTCTTAAAATTCGTCTGGGCATTTGTTTACCCTTTCGTAATTGGAAAAAATAATTTCTTCAAAGCATAGGTTTTTATTTTATTAACGCACAAAATGAACCTGTCGTCGATCCTAAGCTGCACCCTTGAGACTGACTCACTGGATCCCTGGGGTTCGATCGAAACCAGATATATACACAACCGTCGCCAGAAACTTTTCAATAGAGGGGCTTTGCGTTTCCTCGGGGGGCTTTACATTTATGCGGGGGGGGTTGACATTATAAAAATTGAGGAAAACTACACTGATCTATAGTGTTTCATGTTTCAATTTGGGGGGGCTTGGAGCTTTGTTTGGGGGGCTAAGCCCACCAAAATCCCCCCGTGGCGACGGGACTGGATATATATGTATATATATATTTTTAACGCAAGACAAGTATCACTTCTCTGCAGGTTGCAGACGAATTTGGAGAATGTTTTTGCGCATTGATTTGGTAGAATAGTGAATGTTCATGATTGGAAATGTGTATTGGGAAATCAAGAAGAGAAAGTGTAATTTAAGCTAATTAGCTGCTTTTAAAATAAAAAGAAATAGGTTAAACTTCAATTCCAGGCTAAAAATCAAGAAACGCTCAATTTTAAAACTAAGAAAACTTAAGGGAAGTGGATTATAAGCAAACTCATTGTCTGACAGCTAATGTTTCGTGGCCCTGTGTACAGACATCAAGCTAATAAGTAATACAAAGCTTTAGTTCAAACCATACATTGCAGCAATCCGTGTAACAAATGCAAGAACTTATTCTCCAACTCTACATAACGTAGTTTGATTAATTCACATGCATCTACTGTAAATTGCAACTGTTGAGGGAGTGTATTATCACAAATCTTGCAGCAACTTTTAAAAATGGTTGATAGATTTGTTTGAGCTTACGAAGATTAAACATAGATCAAAATTAAATCCGTTTTTGGCCTATGAAGTCATGCATTATCTTGCAAGTTATGCGTGATTTTTATTAATAACGTAGATCGCCAACTATCATGTTCTTATAAGCTCTGTTAAGGTTATCCGTCAGATTTGTGTGTCAAATAAACCTCTCCTTTGTTTTTTCGTGAATTTTGTTAAACGTTATCAGCACCGACTTCAGAGAAGCAACTTTTTATACTACAAAACTCTTAAAAAGCTCAAAGATTAAATGATACTTTAGAAAGCTGAAACTGTTCGCCGCATGGGCATGCACACCCATATTGTAAGGTGTTCCAAATACGCCGCCATAGGGATGCAAGAATGAAAAGATGTTTTAAACTTTATTTCGTCTTGCTTGTACATACTTACTTTCAATTGAATTTCTTTGGCGATAGAAGTACTTTTATACGCTTTAACAAACCGTTCGCTGCATTGCTAAAGACATACAGCAATTACCCTATACTGGGCCGATACTTGGAATTTTTTGAAAGTTTGTAAAAAATGTCAGTTGCAGTTTCTCAAAGCTCGCGGACACATTGAAATTTCTTTCAAGGAACCAGTTATTAGCGAAGTAAAATAATTGTTCAAGGTCTACAGAAAACATTAGAGCTGCAAACGTTGCAAGTGTGCTGGTTGAAGCTCCTTGATAGTAAACCGCACTTCACTGATATTTTACGAAATAAACGCAATAAGAACTGTTCGTTTTGCAAACACCAAAAAGTGATCACAAAAATGCTTTTACGTTTATTGCAGTTCGGCCCGTAGTATCCTGTCCCAGTGCAATCGCATTCGTAGACGTTGGCGTTCTTGAGCAAGCATACGCCTTGATTTTGACAAGGATAAGAGCAGCATGGATCATCTGCAAGACGACGAAATAACTGAACTGTAGCAGTGTCTGTCGGGGGTCGTTCGATGAGGCGCGCAATGTCGCCATAAGGGCGGCAACGCCATCAGATAGCACATCAAATGTGAAAGGCAGGAAACACTAGGTATGCAGCACATGGGCAATTGACTCTGCCCTCCGAAACTAAAGAAGCGTGCAGGAGAGATAATTCACACTTTACGACGGCTTGAAATGACTTGCACATTTTTTCGTAATACAAGTGCTGCTTTTTCTGGCGATCAGGCGTAATGTTCGATCTCCCAGTTTTTCTGAAACATATTGCTTTCTTTACCTTACGCCCCGAAAAAGCTGAGTAATTATTATGCTGCAAACGTCCGCTCGTGCGATTTTTATATTTTTACATTCCGGAAGAAGTGATAAATTTATTCAATTTATAAAATTGGTTGATCTGAAAGCCAAATTTGATAAACGTCAACCTTCGTTTCTGGTGCGTATCCTGCTTTTCTATGATTTGACAGAGGGTTAAAAATGCAACCTAATGACAAAACCCAGGCAATCGACATCTTCATTCAGTCTACAAATAATTTTTCACGCTTGGACAAGTTGCTTTTTCTTCCCCAAAAGCAAGTCCACCTTGGGCTTCTAAGATTTTCAGCTGCTTTATTACGTTTGATCTCAGTTTTTTAACGAAACAGGCATTTTATTTGATATCAGTGTCACCATGTCGGATAAATCTCAATTTGATTCGAAAACTGCCTTCTTCATTCCATTACTTTCAAAATTTTTGCTTATTTGAAAGTTCAAAAGATTACCTCCCAACGTGATTTTTCAATCGCCTAAGAACTGTTTTGAAAAGTAGCTTCGCGTTTCACCGCACATATACTATAAATTGCACGAGGGACGCCGAAACGGGGGTGCATGACGGGGTCACTGCCCCCCTTGTTTATTAAAAGGGGTAGCAACCGCGGCACAGTGCCCTTACATAACAGTATCATGAGTAATTTCATGATTATCAAGATCGACTTGAAACAAATTTATTACAGCGATTCGAGCACGCATAAAATTTAGAATGGTTTTCTATAATTTATGTTATTATTTTTAAGGTCAACATTGTTGCTGAACATGTAAATGCGAAGAGAATGACTTTTATAGTGCTCTTTTAGTTTTTACACTGAAATCAAGCAAACAGTTTTGCACTTGGGGTACGTCAAAACCATGAGCGTCCGCAGAGGGAGAAACAGGTATTTTCCCCCTGGATATTGGGACTACTAATCAAACTTTTCTAGTAAACCTGACAGCAGCAGCTCAATTCCGATTAATTGATTTATTTCTTGCAATGACAGTTTATTTGCCGGTAAGACACTCACACTGCACAATAGCCAGGTTCACTGTTCTGGTGTCATGCAGTAGTGAGCTTCCAGTACACTCATGCCCGCTCGTTTACCGGCAGAGGCAGGTTGCCAAACTTGCGAGCAGATTGCTCTGCTGTTGGTCTTTATTGTGTGACAATAACATGGCAACAAATTTCAAAGGTTCACTTCAAGTTACGATAGTAGGCGTTTTGTCGCATGTGACTGTTGAACACAGATATCTTGGCAGGTAATGCAGCGAGGCAGTGACTGCTAATACCGGTAAGTAGGGACGCTGGAGAGCGGGGGCATTTCTCCCTGATCTTTCAAAAGGGAGGCAACGGTGCGGATATGTGTTTTTCATAACAGCATCATAGATAAATTCGTTTTATATCAAGATCGAATTGAAACAAGTTTTCTATATTTTCTTTTATTATTTTTGAGGCCAACATCGTTGTTAAACAGAAGCAAGCGTAACTGGTAACGATTTTTTTGTTTTTTATAAGTTTCCATTGTCCGCAACATTTTAACTGTCCCTCCTGCCCTACCACTGCTCCGGTGTCCCTGAAGTGCTCTCTCACAGAAATTTGTTCATCCCCATAAGTCATCCCATAAGATGCCAAAATGGTGTTTAACAAGAACATGCAAAAACTTGAGTCTTAAGAAAAAATTAAGAAGCTTAACCATGTTTAGACCAGGAATCTTTTTGCGACACGAATTACTGCTCTTTTTTTGAAAAACGGAAAACGATTTAGTTTAACAATGTGAAAAAATGCAATTATGTGATGGTTGTTACAATATCATGCAAAACACATCAAAAATGCTTTTTAGAAAAAGAGAACTGCTTTCTCAATTTGCTCACATGAGATTGCCCATCCCACTGGAACTTGAAGAAAAATCCACACGATAACTGAATGAAACATTGCCTTCGTGGAATACTCTCTAAACAGTTGGTTATCTGTCCAGTGGTTATACAATTATTAAAAAAGAACCTAATTAGTCTTCTCTGCAAAATGCAATTGTACAAGTAACATTTCCTTAATAGGCAGATTGCTGTAAATCACTTCGACAAAAAAATGTGTACTCCTGACAACACATGTCAGTCGAATCGAAAGTGATCCGTGCTGTATGTGGCATGCTATTAAATAAGAACACGACAGGAAGCGCATTTGCACGATTTCACAATCAATGCAAATGTGACAGAAATCATTTCAAAGCTGCTGAAATCCCTCCTATGTCACCCGGAGTAGTTTCCTTCTTTTCAAAGAAACACCCAGTGATTTTACTCATGCGCTCTGTGCTCGGTCCACTACATCTCACCTAGCTTAGTTTTTCTACAAACACTCTGCATGTGAAAAATAAGGGAGCAAGGTGCGCAAAACCGAGGTTCCTTGAAAATACAGCTCCTGACGTCACCATTTAACACTGTCTAATAGTCTAACCAGTCTACTAGTCTAAGTCTAATATCGAAGCTCGTTTCTTGAAAATACTTGAAAAACGTTTTGTTTGCTGCTATAGTTAACACAAATGGATTCAAATTTTGATTATAATCCCAAGCATTCGCAATACATCTTCGTCCACGTTTCTCGCCCTCTGTCTCGCATTGACATGAAATGTATATGGTTCACAACATAGTATGCACTTTCCACGACATAGTGTGCTTTGAACCTAGCTATGGCGTCATTCACGCAAAAACTGTTTAGACTTAAACAAAAACTTGTTTAAACGACCACGTGCACAGGCATAGGGGTCGAAAAATGGGGGACTCCAGCATTTTGCTCGTAAAAGCATGCCCGTGCCCCAAATGTAGATTTTCAAAAGATTTTACAATCTAGTTTCAAGAAGTAATGAGTTAAACCGACAAAAAAATTTTTGAAGTTACAATTTCGATAAAAAAAATTTAACCATGTTTCAAATGATTTTTGCTAGCAAGCTAAATAATTGGGAGAGAATAGCCCTCCCTGCATCTCCGCCTCCTGTGCGTATGATCAACAGCACAACTTCAAATGAACACCAAGAAACAAAATTTACGAAATATTGCTCTGGCTTTAAAAGCCACATAACAGTCACAAACTTTAGAAATGCAACCTTCATTTTTTAGTTTGACACCTGTCTGCGAAGCTCAACGATGAAAGTAAATCTTTACTGGTGATGGTTAGGTAGATTGTTACCTTATTTCTCCACATATTTTCAAGATTTAAAGCAATTGATTTGTGTTTTGTTGAAAGGCAATCTTTCTTATATTGCTAAACCTATCTTTTTCATTTATTTTTCAAGTACTGAAATTAGTACTTAAAAAGTGTATTGAAAAAGATATCAACTTTACTTTTTTTCGAATCTTTTGGGTTTGTTGCACACTTTATATTTTTAGCAAATCGTGATGACACTTGAGAAACTCCGAATGGATCTTAACACTTTTCGATTATTTCTCTATTTGACAAAAGCTGCCAAAACCTCTTTGCAGTTGTTGGCCGAACTCACAGCAAACTGCCGCACTGACTGAATAGCCCAAAGTTCAAGCAGCTATTTCAGCTTCATTTTCTGCGTTGTGAAGTGGCAACTTCGAAGCTCACCTGTTAAATAGGCCCGACAGGTAACTTTTTCTCCAACGGTTGACTGCTCCTCAGCAAAATGTGAGTGAACCTGATAATGCTTTAATGCTCAACAGCTCCTGAACCAACCACTCAATTCAAGCTAAAGAATGTTTCATATTGTTTTACTGATGACATTTGATGTAGCCACTTCAAAGCTTTTCCTCATTACCACAAGACGTTACAATCACTTTTGATAATGATGCATTTATTAGCTTCGTCAGAGAATAGTCTTTTGCTTCTTTTAAATTTATTGGCCTGTGAGCGTAGGTAGCTAAGAGCCTATTATCCGCTTCGTGGAGCAAAAATCGCTTTTACCATTCCATTCTTCTGTTAATGCTGTTTCCCTACCGTAAGAAGTTATGCCTTTATGACCTTCTTTGGACAACAAACTGATGCTTTGCCTTTATTGTCACCATTGCTTTTTCCTTTGGAAAATCTTGCAAAAATGTCACAGCAATGATATTTTCCCACGGGTAGCATTTTTGTTCCATAATTAGTCTTAATTTTTGTTACGTACATTTACCACAGTGGTTTTCAACCTTTTTTGTGCCGCGACCCCAGGGATATCTAGAAACTCCTAGATATCCCTGCGTGACCCACTAGAGCAACCCACTATAACCCAACAATTCCCATCTAGAACTCGAATAAAGAAAATATAATGCAGCAACGTACATGAAATATCTACTCGCGACCCCTCCATAAATGGTTCACGACTCCTCTGGGGTTCGCCACCCAGATTGAAAACCTCTGATTTAGCACATATGTAATAAAAAAGGATGTTGTTCAGTTGCATTTGCAGTGAAAAGTAGGCAGTTCGTTTTCGATACATTTTGGCACTAATGCTGAAGGCGTATGATTACAAAAAAGAATCATATGCAAAACGTTTGCTTGTTGCTTTACCACATTCGCATAAAATATGCTTCAGTGCAATAAGGTCACATGTAAGCTTGCATGGAAATTGCACTCCCGAAATCGCAGCATACATTTGTTATTCTTTCATTATTGGACTGCAGCTTTAGAGAGACTGTTTCAAATACTTTTTCTTGTACTGACAAGATCTGAGAAAAATTCAGCGGTCACTGCACTTGTGATTGTTTTTTTTACAATGTTAAAAACAATTGCTCCATTCTACAAAGCAATAACAAGTCACTGCTAATGAATCAGCAAGATGTCAGGTGATATTTCACGTTTCACCACATTTTAATTCCACTCGTCTCGTGNCCAAAGTTTTCGTTTAAATGCAGCAGAACCAAATTTTTTTTTCTTCAGCCAGTCATTTCAACCATTTGAAAACAGCTGCTACAAAAACAACGAACGTGCACACGTTATGGCTGTTACAAAACTCTCTACGCACAGAAAAATAACAGAAACATAAAGTCATTTAGTGATTCGTCAAGGTTTCACCACCCCAATAGGCTTTTCAAGTTGACCTCAGAAAATCTATCTTAAGCGACATCTGTATTAGGAGCTCAAGCCCTTTAGTTCCTGTCCTTTTGACGTAAACCGACGCAGAGACGCAAGCACGTCTTTTGGCGATCTTCTCTGATCACGCATGCTTGCGCAGAATTACGATCATGCGCATCGCTGTTAATTTAAGGTCGTTTCTACTTATCGCAGACGCACCCAATGCTCTTACAACGAGCGACTCATCTTGCGTGCATGACGTAACTTACTGTAGGCTTTGGGTTTTCTTAGTCGTTGCTTGAATTACCAAACTGGGCCCATTTCTCCGATTCGCACCCTTTCCTCTGGGTTTAAGTCTTAAACCTCTTAAACTTTAAGAGATACAACTGNGGTTAAAACAAGAGTCTGGACCAAAGCAGTGCTTAAGTGCTCTAAAATAAACTACGCAGGTGAAGCGTTATTCGAAATTTCCTTTGGAAATGTTCATATGCTTTTCTGTCAAGGAGGTAGGTGCTGCCCGCACTATAACGGATCGGTTAAGTTGAATGCCCAGCCCTTTCAACTATTTGCGTCCCGAAATCTAAATTGACCGATGTGCGCCACTCGAGAACCAAATTCCTTACTCAATTTATTTGAGTACGGCTGCCAAAGCTGACAAGCCATCTCATACCTTATTTAGCTTGGCACAAGGCAAACGTTTTTATCGAGAAAAGGACAATCAGGTATTACAAGAAATCACAGTCTTAAATATCAAGCACCAACGAATAGTATCTTTTTTCAGATTCTCCTTCACTACTAGAAGAAGTTAAAAAGACCAGACCAACTGTGTGAAGAAAGTTAGTGCTAGAGAAAATTACCTGTTTAATACTGCCTTTGTTGAAACTGAATTGAATGTGAGTTTTTACTGAATCATGGCACAACCACAATTAAAGCCACGTTGCTCACTTCTGAAATGATCCATGTTTAAAATATTATGTTTACTGACTTTCATTCTCTATTCATTGCTATGGAGCTCACCCCTGTTCTCCTTTAAACAATCAATATAATACATTTGATATAAAAAGGAAAACCTACCATACCTTCCATACCAAAAAACACTATCTCGTTGCANTGTGAAAAAGATGAGATGAAAAATAGTCATGTATTTCCTTTCAATATTCTGATGTGATCCGAGCTGCTGGTTTCACGTATGTTAATTCATCCGTTTTAAACTTTGTCTCAATAAAAACAAGAATACTTTGAACAACACATTTTTGGTCAACTAAACTACAGATGAGAAAACAGAAGAGGACAATTTCTTAGGAAACGTGTGGCAAAGCAAACTTCAAACAGAGCTTCCTTCTTTTATAGTATATATCAGTGATCCGCAACAAATGCCCCCTTATCAGCAACGGTAATATACCACACAAAAGCAAAAATCAAACTGCAGCTTGTTACAAATGATTTTACTAGTCAATTATTCAGAAAAGTGTCTCTGTTAAGTTCAGTGAAAACCTAAGTTGCATTGGTGAAAAATCCAAGCTATGTTGCTGAAACGATTGCCGTAGAAGAATTTTCAAGTTACAAACCCTGCTTTACGGGTTTATAATATGCTTAGTATCAAAAATAGCAAAGACCACTTCCAGGCAATAAATCAGAGGTAAATGATGCTTGGGATTTTTTAGGGCATCGAAAACAAACATAACTTCGAGAAAATCTGTAAAAGAGAAGCTTGATGGATTTGAAAATTGCTGCATTTAACGTTTGTTGCCAGTGTTTACTTTTCAAAAAAGACTAGGTTCGGAGTTTTGCAAGTCGTTGAGAGTTGTCATTATTTTTCTTTTGAACGTAAGATCGCGGACGTAAAGTTTCAAAACCGTGATATGTCAACGCCTTTAGGTAAAAAATGGCCGCTTGCTTCCACGACCGACGTCAGTTGACCCCGTCGGTGACGTCAGAGCAATGTAAATATTATAATCAGGATTTCCGCTGCGGGAAAGAGATTTTCAAAACATAATCGTGTTTCTGACACTTGTCATCAGCTGCAAATAAACTCAGAATGAAGGTTTCGCACATGATTCATAATGACTGCAAGACTGGGTGTGGCGCGAGGGAACCGTTGAAAATGGTCAGAACGCGCAAAGCGTACAATGATGTTGTTTTCCAACTCTGACGCAAGTTCAAAACTGTAGCTGTTTGCCAACGTCGCTCCCGTGCGTGCAAAGGTCACGTGACCCGCGCTGTGCACTCAGCCTTGTTACAAACTTCACCTGCTTGTCAAAACTCGCTTCCAGCGCCACAACATTAATACAAGTCGGACATAGTTCGTGAAAACTTATTGTTCGGCAGAAAAAATTTTTATCACCAATTGCGTCACGAAAACTGAAGCAGTTCTTTCTTAAAGAGTGCAATGGCGGTTTCCTACAAACCACAGATCTTCAGCAAAATTTTCTATCTCACTAGTCAAGGTTGACAAAGATGAAACCCAGATATGGGGTATAAAACATAACAGCTTTGCCCCTTCCAAAATCTTCATAAATTGATTAAGAGAAAGTGTCCTTATGATTTAGAAAAGTACTATTCTCAGTTCAGCTAATATCATCTTTACCATAGATCTATGAAAAACACTTAAAACTGATGAAATATTGAGGTAACATGTCAGATGAAATATTGAGGTAACAAACAGATGAAATATTGAGGTAACAAACACTTTAAAACAGATGAAATATTGATAGGTGTTGTGTGAAAAAGTATTTTAAACTCAGAATAATAGCAGAAATACCAAATATCCATCACGACAAAAAGGTCTGAAGTTTGGAAAGACCCTTTAGGCTTGATTAATTCAATCTGCATGGTTTTATAACGTATCAACAGATACAATTAAAGCGTGTTTTCTAAGTCATCACTAGGGCAAGTTTTTTCAGTAAAGTCAATTTTTTGGTAGTAGGCTTGCAGGACGTGATTTTTTGCAAGAACTCTGGATAGAAAGAGTAAGTTTCATATTCTTAATTTGATAGGTCAATAAAAAGTCAATTTTTTACGGTTAGGTCAATGTTCTTTTTATAGGGCAATAAAGTAATTTTTTTATAAGTTATTAGTGCTCAACATTTACAAAAAATGTACGATATTACATGATTTTACACTTTAATTCTTCCACCTGCTGATTGGCTTGCAGTGTTATGTCGCAAGACGTAGACTTATTTCGCAATTGCACATAGACTTGTGTCGCAAGTTCCGTTGAGAATGTGTGTGTTTTCGTTTAATAAATGCTCGTTTTAATATAAAATCTCAAGAAATTCTCGAGAGATACAATTTATTCAGTCTAAATTTTGTTAAGTCACTAAAGTTAATTAATTTTTTTGAATTTTTAAGTCAGTTTTTTTTTGTTTTTAGGTCAATAAAAACTTGCCCTAGTCATCACTCTGCTTTGTGTTTTCCTGCCTGTGCTACAGCAGTGCTTCTCAACCTTATATTGCGACGACCCAAATAATATGTGTGAAAGAAATATAAACCTTCCGCGACCTACCTTACCAAACCACGACACTTTTCAATTTAGAGCGCCAAATATTTAGAAGTTCGAAACCAGGGAGCAAAACTGCTAGATTGCTACTACATTGCCGGCCCAAGAATAACACATGTACTTATTGTGATGTCCGTTATAGCAGCAACTGGCTGCTACAAGACTTCTTGTATCACAAACAAAATTGTTCGATAGAGCACTCATCGTATCAATAACTAGATGAATTTATCCGAAAATAAATAATGATATCACGGCGACCCACCAAAATCAAACTGCGATCCATTTTCGGGTCGCGACACAGGGCTTGGGATGTGCTGTGCTAAAGTGTTAACAAATGTAAACTTGTGAAAAGTCACGTGAGCGTTTTGAACAACTTTAGCATAAGAGGAAAATGCGTGACCGAACTCTTGGGGAAGATCGAATGACACCGATAACGTCCAAAATCATTTCAAAAAATAAGATGAAACGCGAGGCTTTCTCCAACGCCTTTTTGACTTTTCAGGAAATATAAGAAACTTTGCCTAACCGCAAAATATTAACCGTGCGATCCCACAATTGGGCTCAAGTCAACGCTATACGATTGTATTCTACCGGAGCTTGGTGAAGCGCATTCCACCTTTGCCATTCAAGTTGCGTCTGATTGTGAAAACAACACAGCAAGTATGTGTCACATCGGTGGAGATGCAGCACATTACGAAAGTTCAAACAACACCTTGGGAAGTTCCATTAGCGGCAGAGTAAGTCTCACCCGACATTACTGCTTTTCGTGCTTAAATTTGTAGA
>JGI24159J19872_10001657_pt1 | contig 25057 bp, 17 predicted proteins | sample Ectturendosymbi4_FD_19872 | JGI IMG/M metagenome (IMG submission 19872)
ACTGCTGAGGGGCATCGACTCGACAACCTTCCGGTTCCTTCAATGCCCTGGCGTCCTTGCACTGATCTGTGTTTTTTCTAACTGAATATTAATTATCGCCAAATAAAATCAACTCAACTCAACTCAATATAATACAACTTCAATCTTCAGAAGCATTTTCTTTCCCCGTAATTACACAGTCGTACATTTGTTTCTCATCAATAACATCGATCGTTTTTAGATCATCAGTAAAACCTTCGCGACATTCTGAGCAACTTCCTCTCGTCGGAAGAGATTTGTAACCGAATGCAGCTCGATCAGATGATCATGTTTTGGCTTTTCCGAATGAAAAAATGTCAGGTAAAGTCAGATTTGTCTGGCTTTGAAAAAAACAAAGGCGTTGAAAAACAGCCAGAATTTCAAAATCTGGCTTCGAACAAGCCAAAAATTGGCAACCCTGCAGCGCTGTTTTGCCCAGAAAATACTGTTGCAGCTTCAGTTGCGAACACAGTACGCCCACAATTCAAAGGCCAATGAAATCAATGAAAGTGGTTCTGCTTTCCTTTGTCTTATTGACAAACCAAACGCAATAAAGCGTGAGAGTTTCACCTTGGGAAGTAAAGCTGGCGAAGCAGTACTGAGAAGATCACTATTCAGTTCGCCGGTGTCAAACAAAATTTCTGACTTGCGAAATTTTTGACTTTACACTATGTGCGCATGCGCAGAATAACATTCTGCATATCAAATAAGCTGAGAAAATTGATGCTTTGGGGTTAGTACAGTGTTTTTTAAGCCATTATGGCAGTTGTTTGCTACGTACGTTGGCTAGGGTAAGCGAGACCAGGCCTACTATGATCTGTAGTCTAGACCAGAGATGTTCACAGAGCCGGTGTCAAGCGAAATTTCTGACCTCTGCGAAATTTCTGACCGATTACTTTTTGTCAGTTATTTTGCTTCTCAGAGTAGGCTAAAGGAATAAAGTTTGGCGATTACTTTTTTGATGTGTGTTGTGCAAATTAAACTTTTTGGTTAGGTGTCAGATGCCCACAACAAGCTACACTACGGGAATAAGTAAAACCAGTGAAAAATTATGGTTTTATCTTATACTTCAATTATTTTTTTTTTCTAACTATAACATAAACCCTCACCAGACACACTTAGCTAAACACCAAATCCTAAGCCCTAATCATCAGTTTTCTAAGCTTATGTGATATGATGAATGTTGCCCTGTGCATGCGCATATGGCGTGAAGTCAGAAATTTCGCATGACACCGGAGTCAATATTTTAGTTTCGAGCCGGACCCGGAGTCTGCATTAAGGTCTGAGCAAGAGCCAATCAAACTTTTTAAGGAACCTATTAAAATTTTTCTAATGATGCTTGCCGTTGTCAAACAGCAGGAAATTAATTGAGAAGTGTGTTCTGACCAATGTCGTCATATATATCAAAGGTATGACACTGGGTGGGAGTTGTTGCAGTTGACTGAATCGCCTTGAACTACTGAGGCAAGCACAAGAGAAAGATGGCGATTCGGGGCATTAACTAACAGGAAAGCAACCAGCAGCAATAGAGATCTATCACTGACTTCACTCTTTGTTCCTCTAGTCACCACGTTCAACTATATAAATTGCAACCATAGCAACAGCAGATCACCCAGCGACTTCACTCTACTACTACTAGGTTGCACTATCATTATATAGGGATAAGTGAACTACGATAATTCACTTGTGATGACTATCACAGTGACATGTTACTCATGGGCATCATCTAGCGGTGTCCATTTATTTACATATGGCGCCATCTTCTGGCCGCCACAGAGTACCGAGCATTTCACCACAAATCAATGGTTTTAGAACAGCTATGTCCAACCCAACTGGCTGACTGGACCAAAAATTATGTCACTATCTTAACCAGTTCCACACATTGAATATCATAATGACGGCCGCACATTCAGTGGCTTTCTTTGATCTTACCAAATTAGATTTAGCTTAAACTAATGTACTGAAAGCGTCAAATCCTAACTGCAATGGTAACAGACGTGACAAAGTGGCACTGAAGATGACCTGCATCAAAAATGTCAAATTCAAGATTATCAAAATAAGGACAGGTTGTCAGTATATATGATACTTTAACTATAGCGAAAACCGAAACTGGGCTGCACAAAACCTTCGACTGGGCCACATGCTGCCCACGGGCAGCGGGTTGGACATAGCTCTTTTAGAAGTTAGTGCCAATGCAAAATGCAGTGTGTAAGTGACAGCGCTACGAAGTTGGGGAATTTAGGAATCCATGCCGTAATTATGAGGATGTGGAACTAATGGTGTGAGCAAAAGCACAAGACGATGACAAAAAACAATGGTCAACAAAACAGACCATAAGGAAGTAACAGTGTGCTGAAATAACCTATAGGCCTAGAGACAGGATTTGACATGGTGTTGGAAGTAATGTACATAGTAGGCTGCAGTAGACCATTTATTAGCATTGTGCAGATTTCTAGTTTAACCATCGCTTGCACAGTCCAACCTCTGCTCACATTTTGAAGGCATACTCAACAAACTTGTTTCTTCCGCTGAGTTGCAGCTTTACTTAGTGATAATAACCTATATTGTTTTGCAGTTCTCTTGGCTAATGATAAATTTAAAGGGATTGTAGCATTATAATTTTTTTGTAGGATTTGCTTGCATATTCATTTTAACGGGTTAATTTGGCACAGTCATAGTTCTGAGTTTTGTCTGAGCACATGTTTTGAGGAGGCCTACGATTTAATATTTGTGAACAAGTAATCAGCTCCTGACCATGGAGATTTCAAATGAGTCTTTTGTGAAAATTGAAAATTAGCGTTCAATTCAAATGTTTGCCGTCTGTATGGGTAATTATTGAAACTTGAACTACTTAAATTGTGTTTCAACGGTGACCACTTCATAACTTAAATTACAGTCCAACCTATAGTTTCAAAGATGTAGGCGTATATTTCATATTTCATAGGCAGTATCTATTTCCCTCATGAGGCAAAAAGTGTTCTGAGGTTATTTTGTCAGTAGATGAACCTGAACGCAATTGCTTAAAGTGATCACATGACAAGTTCAAAACAAATGACAAGTTTGGAATGCATGACCTACATAGCTGACCGTAACGTCTAATTTAAGTGTTGACAAGTTTTATGTGGCCTATTGTCTACGTTGCATAAAGACAGGCTAAGCCATAACTCTAAACCTTGACATGTTGTGTCTCTCTGTATTGTACTTGTCATGTGACCACTTCAACCATTTGTGTTCAATCAAAGGCAAAATAGCCACGGCATATATATTGCCTCATGAGGCAAAATAGCCACGGCATATATATTGCATCATGAGGCAAAATAAACACTATTTTTTTGATAAGAGTTACTTGGAAGTTTTCGGAGTGTTGACAGGAATCAGAGTTGAAGTTTCAAAATTTTGCGGAGTCAGAACAGGAGTCTTAAAGAAGTAGGAGCCAGAAGTAGGAGCGGAGTTGGAGTCTGAAAAAGGTGACTCCCCTCATCTCTGGTCTAGTTTTAGACTAGCCAGAGCAGGCTAGCTGTTTTAATGTGATCTGTAGTCTACTCTAGGCCTTGCTTTCTTCACGCCGATTTTATGTGAGGCGGCATTGACTGTTAGTTGGAAGATACCAAGCCAGTTAGCTTTTTTCGTTCTTGATCACGATACACCAAATTGTTATTTTGTGGCACTGATTTGTTAGATTGAATTTTAAGTGAGTCCCTTCAAAATTTGTGAGATAGTTCAAGCTAGTTTATGGTTTAAAATGCTGTTTTGGTTTGCAGACTTGCATTGCTAGCGATGATGTGCCAGAGTCATTTTTGTCTAGTCAGAGTCACAAGCCTTTCGAGTCAGAGTCATCCAAAAATTTTTCGAGTCATGACTAAGTCGAGTCAGAGTCGAGGCACAGGAACTGTCGAGTCACTTCAAGTCATTGGTTTGCAACCTCGAGTCAATGTCGAGTCACATAAAATTTTATAATTTTTCATATATCTTATAAAATGGCGCCAGCTCAGTTAGAAAATGGTGCCCAATATTGTTTTTACAAGTTTGATTGCAGGTTATTTATAGGTAAGTTTTCTCATAATTTTTCTTGTCTCTTTCACTCTCAGTAATTTCAAAAAGTCTAGCCCAACCTTGTTGCAAGTGTAACAATCTCTCGGTTCGCATTGTGTTAAATGTGCGATTCACCACGAATGGGATGTGCGTGAAGAACAACGCCCATATATATGTGGTGCGAACAAGCACGATGTAGGATCTCCATTGTTGCTTGCAGCCACAGTGTGAAGCTTTGTGCACTTGCTGCTAGGCCATTCCAATCACAACAAAGTGGTACTTTGATCAGGATGTGATGGTGGTGACAGGTGCAATCTTCACAAATAGAACTTGCGATCTGTTCTGTTCATTGCAAAAAGGTGGGGATGTTGCTGCAGCCTATCAATTGCTGTTGTATTGAAAGTGTGATTCACCACGAAAGGGATGCGCGCAAAGAGCAACACATAAATAAGGCTAGGTTGATGCGAACAAGCTCGTTGGGTGATCTTTATTGTTGCTTGCTGCCACAGTGTGAAGCTTTGCGTACTTGATGCTCGAGCTTTCCGATCGCAACACGAAATATACTTCTTGTCTGGCCCTTTTAAGCCCATAGCGGCCACTCATTTGACCACACTCTTCAATTCCATAACAATTACTAATTCACCAGCCACTACAGCTAGAGAGGTTTTCAAACCCTCTACGGATTCAACAAGACTTCTAGTTTCGATTGAAAAAAAAATTCAGTTTTGGGTTTGGGGTTCTGTTTGGGGGACGTCACAAGTGGGGGTGTTTTTGTGTTTTCATGGCCTGCTTTACCCGGCTCTAGACGCCAATCGAATGGGCCAACATTTTGGCCCAAGGCTACCCTACGAGTCTTTAGAGAACATTTTGGCCCAAGGCTATCCTACGAGTCTTTAGAGCACTTGATTGGTTTTCTAGCATATCTGGATCAAAAATTATGCCACGAAAACCAAAAAGTAGTCAAAATTCCTACCACTTCAACCACTAACCTGGGGTGTAAAACACCCCGTTTGTATATGGTTATGACTCGCCGTTAGAATAGGCTAGAGAGCTGTTCAAACCCTCTAAAGACTAGTAAAGACTAGGACTTTAGACAGGAAAAAAATTTTCAGCTTGAGATCTCGGGTTTTTTGTTGATGTTTACATATTGAGAGAATGTTTATGCATATTTGTCTACATTCGGAAATGACGTCATATCCTGGGAGTCGAACAATCCATCAGATTTTGTGACTCAAAGTTTTTTTTGATTCTAGGCTACAATACGAGTCTTTAGAGGGTTTGATGGACTTTCTAGCATTTCTGGTTCAAAGGTTTTGGCAAAATAAGCAGAAATTAATTAGGGAAATCCAATGAAATTACTCAGCCATGTCCTCAATGATTTGGGGTCTTCAGGCCCTAACTTGAGCACCAGAAACGCTAGGAAGTCGATCTAGGCCTCTACAGGTTCATATTCCAGCCTTGAATACAACCAAACTTTGAGTCACCATTTTGGCCCATTGTCCGGGTGATGACGTCACAATAGAACAACCAAAAAAAAGCAAAACCTACCCTTTTTCTAACGACACCCACCGAAAACCCTGAACCCAAATCTCAAAAGTGTTTCTTTTCTGTGCAAATTACAAGACTTCCTGAGTCTTTCGAGGGTTCGAATAGCTCACTAGCACGTTCTAGCGGCGAGTTTTTGAAGATGGAAATGCCGCCAGCGGGAGACTCAATGCATTTTCTTCAATTTTTTGATTTTGGGGTGAAATGGGGTTTTTGGGCTATAACTTTGGTTCCCGACATGCTAGAAGGTTAATCAAGAACGCTATTGACGCGGGAGTTCATGTAGTTTCCAAAAAAAGTTTGAGCCAAAATTTTGGCTCATTGGATTGGCGTCCAGGGCCAGTCAAAATTGGTCAAACATCCAAAACACCCCCCTTTTGCGGCCTCTTCCCCAAGAGAACCCCAAACTCAAATCAAAAAAAAAATTTTAATGGAAACTAGAAGACTTGCGGAATCCGTAGAGGGTTTGAACAGCTCTCTATCTATAGCGGCTGGTGAGTTATGGCGTTGCAAACTTGGGAAAAGAGTTTTTGGTGGGCCTAAAAGGGCTAGTGCATGCCCAATACATGTAAATGACCAGAGATGAACATGCAGGTTAATGGATTTGGATTTAAATCTTGCGACGTTTTCAATATATTGATGGATTTAGATATGAATTTCTTTTGAACTTCTTCGCAACTTTCGATTCAGTTTTGGGACTGGAGGTTAATGTAACTTCCGGTTCAGTTTTGTGCCTGCACGTTACTATAAGACTGCAGAGTGGATTGGAGCCACCGACACGCTGGGAGCCATTTACTGCAGGCACACTGCTGCATCACCCTGCGCCAACCAAAGAAAGAGCCGAACCGACGATCCTCAGCATAGTAGTGATTGAGATTACACATTTGACCAGGTTCACTCTTCTGTTGCTGCTACGAATTCAACATTATATGTGGCATAATCACGTCGCCACATGGGCTGAAGCTGCACAGATGATTGAACAGTGGATTTTTACTATCCGATGCTATCCTGTTTCTGAAAAGCAATATCCGTATCTGATCCGAATCCTGTTTTGGTTGAAACCATACTACCCGTATCCGAAAACTATCCGAAAGTGTATTGCGATGCACAACATACATTTTTTGTGCTGTGTCTGTTTTGCCTTTAGCTGAACACGATTGGTTGAAGTAGTCACATGACAAGTTCGGAACGCATGTCTTGCTTAGTTGACCATGACATCTGTAACTGCTCAGCAGTGGTGTATGGATATGGAAATTTTGCAATCGAATTGGATCCGAATTTTTTTCATAAACTCCATATCCAATTCGCATCCGAAAATGTAAAATTATGGACTCCGACATCCAATCCAATTCCGACACTGCTCACGCAGCTGCACATTAGCGAAAATATTTGGTAATGTCAGTTTTGCTTCATGAGACAAAATTTCTGGCTGTTTTGCCTTTTGTCAGACAAGATTGGTTGAAGTCAATATTCCCTCTACTTTTTTGTAGTCTGTGTGCGCAGAAATTTTGGTGCGTGCGCACGTTTTTAGAAATGACTAAAATCTGCCAATCGAGAACATTGGTACATCATAATGTGTCTGTGCGCAGGAAATTTATGCGTGTGCGCAGTCTCTGAAAGATGTGTGCGCGTGCACACGGGCACAGCTTAGTGGGAACATTGGTTGAAGTGGTCACGTTACAAGTATGATACGCAGAAGATGACAAGGGTTAGGGTTTAGGATTAGAGTTAAGAGTTAGATTTAGGTTAGCATTCAGTTTAGGCAAACAAACAAGAAGCCACTAACATAGCTTGCCAGCACTGAAACCATGACAGCACTCATCCATTGGACTAAGTCGTTACAGACGTCGTTATGAAGTGAGAAGGTCATGCGTTTTGAACTTGTCATGTGACCATTTCAAACAATTTTGTTTGTCTGAAGGTAAAAGGGCTCCAGCGGTGCTGTTGCCTCATGAGGCAAAATAGACACTGCCAACACACTTTGTTTTGAATGCCATTGCTACAACTGCCTACCATAATCAGGTTATGAGAGATCTTGACAAGAAGTGCACAATTCTTTTTCTGTATGGTAGCACATGTTATAGTAGTGCTCAATTCTCATATACTCTCTAATGGAGATGTTTAAATCAAATTTTAGCCTACGCATAGCCCGCTGTACATTTGTGTAGCTTCTGAACTCCATGCAATGCCAACAGCTATTGTACGTTAATTTAACCATGACAGAACCATCACGATGATTTTATACACAATGAAATCATTTCTTAAAACAGTGCAATAATGAATGTTCACCTCAATCCCTTTTTCATTTGAAACTCTTACCAAAGTGAACTTCCAGAACTGCTAGTGCTAGGCCTAGAGAATAAACAACATTGCCACTTTTTGTTAAATCCAACACTTCACACTAGTTTTCAATCTCAGTTCAGATGTATTTCAACCTACAACATGGTCAAAATGTCAATACGTTTTCACTATGTTTATTACTCTTTCTTGCTTAGTTGTAATGTGAGGTAAGGCCACTTTGAGTTAGACTAGTGAGCTACGCCATTGAGACAGAATCTGGTGTACTGCGTTCAACGCTGAAAAAAAAAACTTTTTGTAATGCCTTAACAAACACCAACATTTTACTATGATATACAGTAAACCTCGGTTAATCCGGATCTTCGCCAAAACCGGATAAAATTGGTGGTACGGATGATATTTAACGTTATTCTTTATAAAAATCTTCGGTTTATCGTTTTTTTTACCCGGATCTTCGCCTATACTGGACAAAATCTGCTCTTTTCACATCTCATCACCAGGATTTTTGTCTCTAGAAAATATTCAGAAGCTTTCGGACGAAACATAAGCGTGTTTATGATCACCAACGAGCGTGTAGAATTATCATAACAACGGCTGCAACAGCGTAGAACATTCGACTAATTGTAGATACGCTTGTCGCTTATTGCGTCACACATGGGCATGGCTTATCATGTGTAACATGACGCTCACGGCACGCCGCTGTGGTTGTAGCCTACCACAGTTTCAGCCTATTGATCAGTGTTGAGTGTGCTTGTGTATGACATTATCTCTGAGTGTATTGTAGGCCTACTCGGTAAGATGTCTGGAGGGCATTACCTTTCAAAAAGAGTGACTGCTTATGGACCAGTCGCAGAAATCTCTGCATCAGTCCAAAATCCTAGATTTCTTTGTAGCCATGTCATGTAAAATTATGAACTTAAGATTTCTCAAGACTAACTGGATATGGCGGTTACTAGTCTGATGTACCATTGTAAATACTTTAATAAATTCGTTTTGCTTCTGCGAAAGTCTGCTGTTGGGACATAAATGTGTTCAATTTAAGTAATTTTCACCGATATCTCAGTACTTATATGATGTCAGGCCGGAGACAACCATCTTCGGTTAATCCGGATCTTCGCCTAAACCGGATAAAATTGTCGGTCAAATCGAATCCGGAATATCCAAGGTTTGCTGTACTAATTTCAAAAATGAATCATGTCTCATCTCAATAATATCGGGCTGTGTCATTATAAAACTATAGAATCAGTCATGCTCTTCTTCACACAGTTCCCAAGTACATGTTGCTTGCAGAGATGAGCGGAGTCACATTTTTCAGACTCCGACTCCGTTCCTGCTCCACACTTTGAGACTCCTGCTGCGACTCCGAAAATTTTGAAACATCAACTCCGACTCCTATTAACACTCCGAAAACTTCCAAGTAGTTCATGTTAAAAAGATACTGTCTATTTTGTCTCATGGGGCAAAATATATGTCGTGGCTATTTTGCCTTTGATAGAACACAAATGGTTAAAATGGTCATGTGACTAGCACAATACAGAGAGACACAACATATTGGGGTTTAAAGTTATGGTTTAGCCAAACTATTTACACAACGTAGACAAACAGCCACTAAAACTAGCGAAAGCTTGCCCACATTTATTTGAATGATTTAAATTACACTTTACATTATGTAGGTCATGCATTCCAAACTTGTCATGTGATCACTTCAAACAAATGTGTGCAGTTAGTGACAAAATAACTTCAGAACTGTTTTTTTCTCATGAGGCACAATAGAGGCTGCTTCTCAATTATATACCTTAAAAAGTATAGGTCCTACTGTAATTAAATTATGAAGTGGAAACCATTGAAACACTGGTTAGTAGTTCAAGCTTCAATGATTAACCAGTTACTGAGACAGATGACAAGTATTTGAAGTGAGTGTTAATTTTCAATTGTTACAAAAGACTAATTTTAATTCTCCGAGGTCAGGAGCTGATCACGTGTTCACAAATATTAATTCGTACTTTACCATGTGCTCAGATAAAACTCTGAACTATGACTGTGCCAAACTGAGCCATTAACATGAATATGCAAGCAAATCATGCAAAACATATTAACCAGATGAACATTTGCATTACGAATGACTTAGGCTACAATCCCTTTCGAATTTATATTTATAGGCAATAAAGATGCAAAACAATGTAGGTTTTCTTCAAAGCTGCAACTATCAGGGCAAACATCCAACTTTGTTCAGCATGGCTCCAAAATGTGAGCAGAGGTTGACCTATGCAAGCAGTGGCTAGACTAGAAATCTGCAGAATGCGAATAAACGTTGTATTTTGTACTACTGCACAGACATTACTTTTAAAATCATTGTCAAATCCTGTCACTAGGCCTAGAGTAGGTCATTTCGGCACACTGTTACTTCTCTATAACCTGTTTTGTTAGCCATTGTTTTTTGTCATGTGTCTTGCGTTGTTGCCTACATCATTCTCCTAGTTACGGCATGGATTCTGAAATTCCCGAACTGCATTGTCACTTGCACATTGTATTTTGCATAGGCCATAACTTTGAAACCATCATCAGTGGTGAAATGCTCGGTACTACCACCGAGTGTCACACTTTTGAGATATATGATGGCACTCGTCAGAAAACACGTCTCAATTTAATTCCATTCTGTTTGACAACAGCAAGCATCTTTACATATATTAGCTCCCTTAAAAATTTTGATTGGCTCTTGCACAGACATTAATGATGACTCCGGCTCGAACCAAAATGATTGACTCCGGCCCTGCTCCATCCTAAAATTCAAACTCTGTCCGGGGTCCACTCCGGCACTCCGGGTCCGTAATCATCTCTGGTTGCTTGACATGCTTGAGATGTCCAGTCTGAAAGTAAGGATCCCGAGCGGCAGGGAACATTGCAGTCTATCGAACTTTTTACTTGTTTTTGTTATTTAAAAAAAAAATTTGTATTGTTAAAAATAATTTGACCATATCAAATTCATTCACTTAAATTCGATCCACTCAGCTGTTTACACAGGCATGCGTTTTCACCTGTACATTTTCTTCACCTTGTTCTGCGTTCATTTTTTGTTTTTTTTCACTGTGTTTATTTGATCTCCAGCTGCTGTTTTTCAACACTTTTTGAAAAGTGATAAACGGTGTTGGTTGACACGGTCCTTCACCAATCCTATGTGACACAACCAAGGTTGGATCCAGCCAGTAATTTTAAGGGGGGCGATTTCACTAGCTGGTAGTCAAGTCTCATAACGGCATAGCTACTGGAAGAGGGATGAAGTATACTTCATTGTGACAGAACAATGGACGACAAAATAGTCTTTAATCGCGAAAGCTGTTTTCTGAATTGTAGAAAATCATCGTGAATAAAGTTACTTTCTTAAGCTGTAAGGGGGCGATCGCCCCAATCACCCCCCTTCTGTTCTGTATCTGCCTCTGGACACAGCACCCTCCTTGTTTACACTGATCAGCTATTGTGTTTTCATTTGCTCTAAGTCTAATGTAATGTTCGCTAATGGTTGGTTTACTTCATGCGATGGCTTTTATGGTGCTTCTGCTTGTAGTTGTAGGCTGAGTCATGAAACAATAAACCATTTTTACCAGCCAGGCATTTGCCCCATCCGCTTACTGGCGCTCTCATCTGCATATTGAGCTGAAACATGGGTTTGGTTGGTTGCGTGTAACTGGGGTTATGTCAGATGAAATCGGATGTTGAATGGTTCGTATGATAGAGGATGCTTTTTGTAATGTGTTGTTAGAATTGGAGAATGTTATTTAACGTATTTATTGAGAAATAGCTAATCCAGTGAAATTTTGGTGTTTACATCCGCATATACTGGTGAACTGACCTAGCGCTGGCGTACATTTCAAGTTTGGTTTTGACTTTTTTCGAACATTTTATATATCTGGAGTTTTTTAAAGGTAAATTCTAGGGTTTTGCTTCATAAGAGAGTGGCCACTTTGAGTTTCAGCTTGGCACAAATGCCAAATATCTGAAAATTATAGTATCATAATAAATTTCATCACCATTCTGTGAAACGCTTCCAACAACAGCTTACACTTGTGCAAACTGTAATGGCATAGCTCATCTGCTGTGCATTAGGCTTTGTTTGAAGATGTTTAAGTAATTAACAATGTTAATGTTCAAAGGTTAAGAATGTTTGGATTAACCTGTGATAAAGTGTGATAAATGGTTTGATGACCTGTAAATTGTAATAAATGGTTGGGTTAACCTGTAATAAACCATGACTAATTGACATCTTGAAAATGCAGCTAAGAATTTTAAACCAGAGTTTATGACCAGCGTCGTATTTAGTGCATGAATCTATGTTTTCAATGGTCATGTCTTTACAACATGAACCTGATGGCCTTTTGGATACATCACAAGATCATGGTCATTCAACAGATGATCTCTTAATAAATCATACACCAGCAGTATCTCATTCTTTGTCTGGTCTAACCAATGAGGATGAATCTGATAATGAAAATGACGTTGCCAAAGACAATATAAACTTGTCAGGATCATTGGAAGTTTTGGAAGACCATTTTGAGACCCCAAAAGTTCCTTCAGAAAGGGTATGTGAGTTTTTTTAAATACAAGAAAGAATTCTCAAAAATTAATCTTTGGTAGAGTTTGGCATATTCTGTGCCATCTCTTGCTGTGAAAAAGTTGTTACTTATAATGCAGGCAGTGGCTATAGATCTGCCAGCAGACCTTTATTTTTGCAAAAGTTACTCATCCACCACCTGCAGTTGAATGTGACAGCAACACATGATGAATGTGCAGTAGACTACAATATACTTGTAGAAATGTACTAAACCCTAAAGCTAAAGATTACCTCTAAACCATAAAGACAAATGTTCTGGAAACTTTTTAAAAAGTACACAAAAACCGATCCCATTAAAAGTATAGCCCAGTGGTTCTCAAACTTTCATGAGCCGTGGCCTCCTTCAAAAGGCTCCAGTGAATACTTAATATATTGTGACACTTGGGTTATGCAATGAATATCATGGCAAAGTTACCTAATGAAGGCCTCTGCTTGTGGCCCCCAGAAACCACTCCACAGCCACCAAGGGATTCTGAGGACCCTGTTTGAGAAACCCTGGTATAGATTCTACCACCAAAACAAAAGCCTCAATGGTGAGATATGAACCGAAAACCACTCACACAGCAGACGTAAACACTTCCCTTTGACTACAAAGACAGTGCTAGTAGTGTGACAAACTCAGTGTTTTATTTGAGCCATGCCATCACTGGCAGACCTATAGCCGCTACCTATAATGCAGAAATGTACTACAGTGTTAGTTATATTTCAGTCATTAACTTTGGCAGCACACCAAAGCTAATGAATGAAACGTAACTTTTAGAAACACCTTTTTTGCAAGAGTTAACCTCGACTTAACACATGTTGCTGTGGCATTCATACATCCGCTTTTCATTATTATATAATCAATGAACTTGCAGGATGACTCCAAAACCAAAGGGTGTGGTTGCACAAGAAACGGGTAATTAAACATGCTTTGCTGTACATAGAGCAGATTTTACCGATCATATTTCAAAGAAATGGTGCTCGTTGTTATCCAATAGGTTCAACAAAGTTTTTCTCAGCTTTGAAAAAACACATGTGATACTGTCTTGCCACACACTTAAGGGAAGCACTGTTATAGAGAATGTTATCAACATATTAACCTTAATAAAACATTTTGCATTTTCTGAAGATATTTTGCTTTTGAAGACCTTTTGAAGACCTATCAGTGTTTTCAAAATAATTTCAGTCAGAAATTATTTCCTAATATTTTCAAACTTAAGCCTTACCTCTTCTAGCTTGGAATGCAAGTTAGTGATGAAGAAACTACTTTCCGTCATCGACAGCTGAGCATGTTGGTGGCAGAAGAGGAAGAATCTGAATATGTAACCTCGGCTACATGGAGAGACCAACCACGTCATATTTTTGTTCTCACAGAAGCTGGCAAACCTGTTTATTCTCGGCATGGTAGTGAAGAAAAGTTATCAGCAGTTATGGGAGTGATGTTAGCAATTGTGTCATGCATTCAAGATAGAAATGACACAATAAGGTATGAATAGCATTGTTTCAGGTTTCTTTTGTTATCACCATATTTATTTGATTGTTAGTCACCCTTAATTGTAAGCCACACAAAATGGTGTTAAAAGATTAATGTAAGCCACACTTAAACATAGGTTGCCTAAGCCTCTGAGATACTTTCGTTTACTAGTAGTAGCACATTTCGCATTTAATTGGCAACCCTGATAATGATGCTCACACCACTACAGATGCCTTCTGTTCATCATAACCCCTTCTGTGAAGGGTGTGCATGCAATGCTGAAAAGAAGAAAGATAATATGAAAAGAAACTTTGGTTGAAAAAACGCAGCCAAGGAAAGACTGAACATCAACTAGATAGACCTGTTGATAAGCTAAAGTAGAAAGGTAAGCCGCCCTTGATCACAAGCCACGCGAAATGATGGAAAAAAAACTTTATAAGCTGCAGCTTACAATTGAATAAATACAGTAATTAACCCTGGTTACGCTTTTTGAAATTTTTTCTAAATTTCAGAGTGGAAAATTTTTTAAAATATTGAATGAAGTTTGTTCAGCGAAGCTTTGATCATAAAAGCAATTCTTCTTTTAACAAAGGTGCTCTGCATCTGTGTGTCATTTATCATTTCTATGTGCACTTCTTTGCCTAACTTTCCAAAAGAAGACCCTATTAACCTGTATTTTTAATCTGCCTAAGGAAACCTCTGTAACTTTAAAATAATGTCATTGCTGTGCTTAAAATTGTGCCCATCTTTTCTGCTGCAAATAAATGTGTACTGATTTAAACCTTTGCCCATAAGTATCTGTATACACAGATAGTTCTGAAAACCCTAATCTGTCATCTAATTTGACTATTTCATACCACATGTTAATGTGAACAAACAAACCTTAAAGTTTTGGTCATATAAACCTTGCTCTGTACATGGGTACTGTACATTACTGATTTTTTATTGTCATGTTATTGATGTCACAGCAAATCTACTTCAGAATGATCAAACATACCTAAAGGGTGTTTATCCCTTTTAACACAAGAAAGTATTTAGTAAGCTCTATGAATAATGACCTTGCCAGGTCATATTTACACAGAAATGTAAAATATGTTGGAACCTTTCATCAGTACAAATAATAAAACAGCGGGCTCCAAACTATGGCCTGTGGGCCAAATCTAGCCCACAAAGCAATTTTATCCAGCCCGCGAAGCCATTTCATTAGGCTTCAAAGATATTTTGTCATTAATGAAAAAATAATAAATTTACAAAAAGTTGTTGATTGTTTTGTTAGATTATAACAACTCCAGAAAAAAACATATTACGTAAGATATCTGGTCCTCGAACTGTTGTGTAACAGTTTGTGGCCCTCAGATAAAAAGTTAGCAATTCTTAAAATGTATGATTTTGAGGCCAACATAGGTGATACTAGCCTTGCAATTTGGCGAAAGCACTGTGTTTCGTGATGACTCACCAAATGTTTTTCAATTTTTTAATACTACAGTGTCAGAAGTATTGCAGGTGAATATCAAAAATTAGTTAATATCTTATCTTTGTTCATGTTTTGTTGTTAGTTGAAAAAATGTTTTGCAATTTTGATTGCTTTTACAATAGACGTCACATATTGCAATTGCTAAGATTAATGATAAACCCATTTTTGTGAAGGCTTACTAAATAATTTTCAAGTATTTCAATGATGTTGGTCCAATGGGTTGACCATGCACCTCTGAAGCTCGTTTGATTCTGAGTCAAGCATGCCAAAGACTTCGCAACTGGTACTTGCTGCAATCCAGCTTGGTGCTCAGCAAGCATCAATGGATGGATGTTAGGGCTTCATGTGCAATGTTGTCTTGCCACCAGTGTAGCAATAACTACAAAAGTATGCGTGCATCCCCTGATGCGGAGTAAGCTGAGATGGGCAAACTGCTTGTGACACGTGAAAGGAATTACGAAGTGAATGTAATACTGTAAAACAACTTTTCTATATCAAACAAAGCCATTCAATCACAAAATACTCATTGCAGTGCCCTGTATGAAAATGCACATTTGATTTTGTTTCTCAGATGTTTTTTTTGACATTTTGTTTTTCAGATCTATTCATGCTGGAAACCACAAGTTTGTCTTTTTCATAAAAATGCCTTTGATTTTAGTTGCTGTATTTTCAACTCCAGAATGTGTTTCGCAGGTACAGTACAGCCATGGTAGTAAAAGTAAATTTTTATATTGATTTTATATTACATTTTCTATTGTGAGGGAGAAGTTGCTTTGTATATACGCTGCCTGATTATACTTTCCTTCACCATCTACAAAAAATCAAACTTTAATTTTTAGCAACTGACCAAAACCTTGTGCAAGTTATGACAACCATAGGTCAGTCCTGGTCATGACAAAAACCTTTTGACAAAGCATTGTGGGATTCTTTTAAATTAAAGTAGAGGTTCCCAGATGGGTGTCACTATGCTTTGGTACATCATTTTAAAAGTGCAAGGGCACTGCAAGCTTCCATCCACTTCCACTACCAAGATCCTAGAACTTTAGTAAAACCTGCTCAAACCAGGGTTGTAAAAAAAACTGACCCAAAAAAACCCACCTTTGTTTTTTTTAAAAAAGCCCACTTAAAAGAAAAACAATAAAACCCACCAAAAAAACACTACTCCTTTGAAAAATATACTAAGAAGTAAAAAATAAAATAAGCAGGGCACTTGTACAGTTAACTGCAATTTTTTTGATCAAACAAAATGAACAACAACGAAATTTAAAGAACTTAAAAAAAAGAGAAGAATAAATCGAACAGTTTGAGTAAATTCAATGATTATCTTCTTCAGCTCTGCACAATTGATTTGTTTTAACCAATATTTCTGCTTTCTCTGCATCTTAACCTTTTCTGATTTTGGACCAAACCAAATCATATAGTGAAAAAATACATTATAGATACCGAACTAGCAAGGCATGCACATAAACTTGATGTGAAACTGCAGAGTTGGTGTGGGAGTGTTTTTTCTCTGTTAGCTCTGCGCATGCTTGCTAAGCCTTACCACTTAGGAGCGAACTGACCAACAACACAGCGAAAACAAAGATGCGGTACATTTCTTTACCCGCAATTTTGAATGCCATAATAGGTATAACAAGTTATTATTGTGTAGTTCTGAAAATAGTGATATTGCATGATGGAATAAAAACAATTCAGAAAGTTTTTTTATGTTTTCTTTAAAAAAAAACAAAATCTTGTTTTTTTTAAAAAACTTTTTTTTTTTCAAAAAAAAAAAACCCAGGTGGGTTGTTTTTTTGAAAAAAACTGGGTTTTTCTCAACCATGGCTCAAACTCAATTGATTTATGTGTAAATGTATTATGTGCATTTTTAGTGTTTGTCGTATATTGCATATTCTGCAGCCAACTATGATGTTGAACATCAGTAACTTTTCTCCCCGACTTTTGCATTAGAAATGCATTTTACCAGAATGTGACCTATACAACATCTATTTTTATCTTGGCACCTGGTCATGGAGACGTCTGACCTGAGGACATGAGTTCTAGGATATATACAGTATTACAAGTGTATGATGTGCACATATGTTGTTCGCAGTTACCATAGAGCATATTTTGAGGTTGATTGGAAAAATACACACATAACTGTAAATGAGGTGCTTAGTTTGTACTATGAAAAACTTTGCAGGTTTAGAAAAGAAGATAAGTTTCGAATTGCTACTGAATTCATTCCTTGCGTTTGCTTAATTGTTGAAGATAACGAGAATTTTTCTATGCTATCGAAAATAATTAGTCATTGTCAACTTCATGGTTTGTTGATCGAAGCATGATTGGGAGACTTCTTGAGGTTTTGGAAACTTAACATTATCACAACTGATCGAGTACACATCACCAGAACAGTGATTTTGCAGTCGATAGTCAATTACACATTTCCATAATGTCTCCTAATAACATTGGAAATGTATAATGTTGATGCCACTTGCTTGGATGATAATGTCATGGATCTTCCATCTCTGGCAAAGAATATTTAACACATTTTAGAGGGTATACGTATGATAGCCTGCCACTTCAACAGTTATGACATATACGCATGACAACCTGTCACTTTAGTAATTATATTGTGGGAAACTATTCATGATATAGTTTTATTCTGCAGATAATTCGGGACCTGGATTATGTGTACAATACGATTATAAGTGTTGTGACGCTCAGCAAACTAGATCGAATATTCAACAAGCAAAAGAGTTTTGATTTACGAAGGTTATTGTCAGGTAACGCAGCTGATAAGTAAGTGTAGATAAGCGCATTTTTTAAAGATCCTTCAGTGCTCCTGAAACTTTCTAACGTCAAAAAATTGCTCAACTGCATGCAACGTTTTGGGTAAAGGTTATAACTGGGCACGTTTGATATGAGCGTACATTAATAACAGTTTCTTTTTTTATCACAATATTTATTTGTGATTTTTGCAGGGTAGTTCTTAATGTGACAACGATCCAAAGTTATGGTTTGTTTTGAGCGCATTGACGTTTTCCCAAAAATATATGAGTTAGAAGCCCTGGTGTGATTTTCGCTCATCAGGCCTGAGTAGCCGTACTTGACACTTTTTGCGGTGTGCTCGTACTTATCTTCATAGTAAAGAATTTTGACAAAATATGACTGATTTTAGTTTCTATGTTTGTCGCTACATTACTGAAACTGGCAAGATCTGACTTTTTGTGTGTTACTTGCAGAGTTGGCATTGCCCAAAATGGCAGACAACATCCTACTTTTTGTTGAAAATAGGTACGAACAAGTTTTTGGATCATCTATGTTTGTCGATGGATTCAGACCCGCAGTACCTTTTGGGTGCTATTCACTGCTTTCCTATTCAGGGAAACATGCGAGATCTGATTGGACAATCTCTACAACAGGCCAGGAGCAATGATCTTGCTTTTGCACTTTTGCTTTGTAATGGGTATTTATGCCAGTTTTTTTTGTTTTTCAAAATAAATTAAAATATCAATGTGAGCGTAATTCAAAATCATGAACAAGCGTACTCTACACAAGAAGTTTAAACGTGATTTTAGTTCCAACGGTTAATTGCAAAGTGACCTCAATCTTGGAATCGTGTTTCGCTTCGGTTTTGCAAACTTAAACCGCCTGGCAGGTGGCAGGTAACTTCGAAATCGTTTTCAAAGGTGCTTACAAATGAAATTTTGCTCCATGAAAAACGAAAGCACAGAAAATCTTGCAGCAAAAGCCATGACTAAAGAATATGACACAGCGACTTGCTCGGGCTGTTTTTGGGCTATTGAACATTTAGTTGGTTGCGCGGCAGTCTCAGGATTGCAATGCGCATCGTCTAAAAAATGAAAACAAAAACATGCATGCTTGTCATTTCCATTCTGTGTGCCTTTGATGCGATAACAGGTCCTTGCGGTTTGACCGAAAATATTATGTTAGGCAAGTCGTCAGTGTTTGTCGACTGAAAGAGCATAACCTTGAAACAAGCGATATTCAAATTTTGATCAACCTCGTCACTGCTTCTACATCCTTCAACGATGGCGAAACCTGGCTTCCTATCTGTCTACCGCAGTAAGTTGAAATGAAGGATCGCTACTTTTTTGTCAAATTACGGACGTGAGGTTTGCGAGTCGATTCAAAATCTGTTTTTCTCGTTTAAGTACAGAACATCCAATGTTTTTTTAAAGCTAATCGTTAAAGTTGTGCTGTTCTGGCTAAGTATAATATAGATACGCGGCCCGTGGTTCATGGTATTGCGATCGGAAATCCCGAGCGGCATGTGCGCAAAGCTTCGCACCGTGTCAACAAGCAACAATAGAGATCATGCTCGCAATCTCTCTTCGCGTGCGCTAGTCATCATGTTCAATCGTTCACACGTTAATATCGGCAGAGCTACCACTTCGCAATCTCTCTTACTATTGCTTGCTCGCGCTACATATATGATGGTGTTATTCTTCACGCATATCCCCTTTGTGGTGAATCACACAATCAACGCAACACCACCGGAGAGGTTGCAACAATGGACCATCAACAGGAAAAATTCAGTTTCAATATAATTTCCATTAGCAGAAGACGTTAACGTAACTTGTCTTTTATCGTCATTAGTATCAAAAGACAGGTAAACTTCACCAGAGGCAAGCAGGGATCAGCCCGTGGCTTTGCTGTTCCTGTTTTATCCTTAAATAAATAAACATTTGCTCAGTAACATGCGTACAGTAATTCCGCATAAACAGTCGTGCTTTTCCGTACACCGTTTGATTCGTGACTTGCACATGTTGTATTAAACAATGCTGCAGTGCTGATGGAAGCTACGCTGCTTGACACCCTTTGCGTATTATCAATTCAGGACCCCCGCGGAATAGTTATAAATTAAACTAAAAACCAAGTTTAATGCGAAATTTTAGAAAACTCTTCAGTTAGTCATCCAATCGTTTGAGTGCCTGTTGCCAGCGGAAGGATCCATGCGCTTGTGTTCATGAAAGGCATAAAGGCACAGCGCAGTACCAGCGATCGTTTTCGTTTGTTTTGGAAGTGTGCGCTTTTTTGTACGTCTTCGCAAAATTCGAAACTAATAGTTCGCGTATTAGTTTGTCTCTATTCTGCAAAATATTTTTTATAAACAACAGCTCACGAGAAATGTGTGGTCATACAAAAGAGCAAATATTCAGACCAGTATGAATTTGTCTCTAGTTTCGAATTTGACATAGGTAGATAATCGTGGAGGTAACAGATATATAGTTAGCTTTAAGTAACATTAAAATCAGATTTCAACTTGAGAAAAGTTAAACGATAAGTTTCGGCAATGTAGTAGTGAACTGAGCGTTGGAGACCTTGGCTCTGACGTTATTCGGCGTGTAAGCAAATTATTGGTCGATAGTCTTCACTTCAGCTGCAAATCACACCGTTTCACTCATTTTCTATTGCAGTTTTAATCCTAACGGCTTCCTTCACGCTCACATTTCATATTTAGACGAAGAGAAACGAATATGTTTGATGCTGTTGTCAGCTGATCAAGATTCGTTCTTTCGAGTGAGCGAATGCAAACAAAAGGTTTTGTCAAAGCTTAAAGAGTAAGCTGTTTGGCCGTAAACGCACGATAATTGTTCATCGTTATCTGGAACCGTTTTATAAACTCTGAAATTGTGTGTAAAGCTAAGTACTCGTTGCACGTTTTCAGGTCTTGATACCATCGTTTACTTTTATGCTTAGTTTTTTGCGTTTTCTGGTAAAAATAGGTAACATCTGTAAAAAAAAGATGTACATTTTACTCCAAAGTGTAAAAGTAAGGTGCTGAGGTCTTCAAAGCGTATACAGTCGAACTTATCCGATCTTTTGCTATTTTTATATTGTAAGTTTGTAACCATTCGAAATTGGAGATCCAGAAACACTGTTAATTTTTAGGCATGATTGTTTGTCGGCATTAAAGAAGGCCTCAACTGGAAACAATTCGTATTCTGTTGCAAAAGTTGGAATCCGAGGTTTACGCCATTTTATTTATAAAGTGAAGTCTGTAAATCAGGTAAGAACGAATGACACACCATGTTTTGTTTTTTTAACTTTTGTATAAATTGTGGTCGTATTCGGAAAACCGTAGAACAAATATTTGTTGAAATACTGTACCAGCGTTTTCTATGATATGCTGATTAAATAGTTTTGGGTTGCCTCAGTCTCACTTTATTGTTCAATTGGTGTTGAAATATTTCCGCCATGTGTTTTAAAGAAACTGGTAGCTCGTGCAGTAATACTGATGTTTAACACCTGCGTGGACCTGAATCATAGTAAATCGTGCAAATAATGTTTTGGCTGCGATATAATAAAATGTAACCTACGTACTCATTCGTTTTGAGGGATTAGCTTTTATTTGCGCATTTAAATCATTTTTGTTCGAACCATACCTCTTATTCTTAATACTGTTTTGTTAGTCTGACGATGGTTTAGTTTGTTTTGCCATGCTGTTTCATAGCAGCACAACCTTTTCTTTTTTCCTCCGCTTACTATAACTCGTCAAATTGTTGATGGAAGTTAACGCATGGCGGCGATGAAATCGCTAAAGACCGTGTTTCCCCGATACTAAGACCTAGCGTGATTTTTGAGGATAATGTTACTATAAGCCCCACCCTTAAAATAAGCCCCAGTTGACTGGTGGGAAATTGAGTTAAGCGAAAACTCCGCTGGAATTATGGAAACTGATGACCTGCAAGACATTGCAGAGGATGATGATATAATTGTTTTTGAATAAATTGTTGTTAACGCGTTTCTGAATAAAAAACATGTTAATGATAAGTAAATGGAGATAGTTTTTCGTAATTTCTGTTAATTTAGAAATCTCTTAATTTTTACTTCGTAACTTCATTTTTTGATATACCAAAATAAGACATCTCCCGAAAATAGCCCTAGTGTAAATTTCGAAGTGAAAATTAATATAAGCCCTGTCTTACTACCGGGGAAGCACGGTACACCTTTTCTAGTTTTCAGCATCCTCTGTATAAAGTAGACAGATGGTTCGGAGACCTTGTCGTGTGTGTTCGCACGTATGTTTTTCGCAATCGAATAAGTCGATTTTGCATCTCAAATTCATCAAATGTCAAGTCGGCACTCATGGCTACAGGTGCAGTTTTCTAACGGAGACAACCCCATATTCAGACGTAGACGCTTGCGGGTTTTGAATCAACGATTTCTTATGTACTTCACTTTATTATGCTCATACGATGAAGTTACTAAATCGTGGAGCAGTGAAGTAAGTGTTGATGGGAATGGCCCGGGTGAAATGATCGCCGTTGTCGTTGATACGATGCAACAGCCTCATCGTTTTCTCATCGCCATACCGGTCCAGTAGCTTCGCCCCTTTGCCGGCGTGCAGCCAATTGCGATGTCCGCGACCCTATCGATCTTCCTGTGATGGTCAGAAAATCATGTGTTATTAACTAAAAGTTATTTTCTATTGCAATAACACTATTGCGAATGGCACCTTGCTTCGTTGGGACTCATCACGAATTTTTTTGTGCGCGTTAGTTTCATTAGCCGTGTCGCCGTGTCAGACTCACAAATAGTAAGACAACCAATATGTTTACAGTTCACGTGCCCCGCTTTTTCGACGCCCTACGACAACGAAGAACAGCGCAAGCGTTTGTTCAGTTATTATCAGCGTCTTCACGGAAAGATTCACGACCCTGATGTGCCGCTTAAGCTGCGCTATTGTGTTGCGGACGAGGAAACTCTGCTAGCCTGGGTAGGTTGTTGTGTTCGCACCGACGTTGTTGTCACCGATCGATGTCGCAATATCCCAGCGCTGCTTATACTGTCTGACGAGTAACGTTTCACTTAGCAACCGGACATGTTTCGGTTGCTTTTTGTTTGGCTGCCTTCGGTTCGTAAGGCCATATGTCGTTTTCGATGTCTTACAGGTCGCCTCCGGCTTTGAACTTTATGCAGCATTCGGTCCACTCATCACAAAGCCACAAGCCATTTCTGCCATTGATCGGTTGTTGCGCTGGTTGAAACAAAGAGAAGATGAGTTGTTGATGCAAAGACCGCCTGTATTTTGAACCTGTGCTTTCGAGTGGAAAGCCTACATAAATGATGAGGAACCTCCTTATTTTTCTTATTTATCAGAGTTCGTTGCGAAGCAATCATTTTTAAATTGCGCTCTAATGCCATGCAGCACGGGCAAATTAGATCGTACGCGGCACTGGCTTCGGTGCTTCCCAGTCAGTTTTTTATTTCAACGGAATAACGGCACTAGTAATGCTGCTGTTGCTTTTTTGTTTCGCACTTATCAAGGCGTTTAGTGCTGAGTCGCCCGGGAAATTATGAAGTAGATCGATTACTAACTGACAGACGGCTGTTACGGTGCATTGCAACAGCCATGATGCGATATTTTTCGACATTTTTGTCTCGCTCTTTATTTTTTTACATGTTTGACTAGGGCTCAAGATTCGTATCACATTGGTTAAAAGAATACAAGGTTGGAAAAATACTTAAGCAAAATGCATCACATGAAGGCGGTATTTGGTTCGCGTAGTCAATACTGAGGAAGAACGAACACTGAAACAAACATCAGCTGCATTCGGTCGTTGTCATACAGAAGAAGCGCTACACAGTGGGAAAAAATGGAGATTTGTAAAAGGCATGAGATATTCTTTTATTTACTCACGTGTTGGGCTCAGATGTACCAACCATTTCACAGCGCTTGTGTCCAGAACATAAGGATACAAAATGTTCTGTCACAACACATCGCAGTGTAGGTGATGGTACTCACAAGCAATACCGAAAAGGAACAAACACTTAGCCAGCAACTGTTGCGTCCGGACATCGTCATGCAGAAGCGTCACGTAGTCCAGTTAGAAGAATTGGAGATTGTGAAAAGCGGCAGACAGTTGAAGTGAGAACAAGAAAATGGGAAAGCATCTAAATTATTTCTAATCAAGACATCAAATGACCTCACAAAATATTTAGGATGTACAGTAAACCTCGGTTAATCCGGATTCTATTGGACCGACGATTTTATCCGGTTTAGGCGAAGATCCGGATTAACCGAAGGTGGTTGTTTCTATGGGCTGACGTCATTTCGGTACTGAGATATCGGTAAGAATCATTTAAATTGAACACATTTACGACACAACGGCAGATTTTCGCAGAAGCAAAACGAATTTATTGATGTATTTGCAATGGTATATCAGATTAGTAACCGCCATATTCAGGCAGTTATGAACAATCTTAAGTTAATAATTTTAGATTACTTGACTGCGAAAAATTCTGGGATTTTAGACTGACGCAGAGATTTTTGTGACTGGTTCTTAAGCAGTTACTCTATTTGGAAGGTAATGCCCTCCAGACATCTTGCCGAATACAATACGCTCAGGGACAATGCTCGACACTTCACACGCAAGCTCAACACTAATCAATAGACTGAAACCGTGGTGCGGCGGCGTGCCTTCAGGGTTATGTTCAACGTGATATGCCATGCCCGTGTGTGACGTGGTGCGGCGGCGTGCCTTCAGGGTTATGTTCAACGTGATATGCCATGCCCATGCAACATTCCTTTCCTTACAAGTTACGACCAAATCCAAGACCACCAGCGCTGTGCTAAGAAGTTGTGAAGTGTTCTGGTTAAACAAGCAGACAAAAAACC
>JGI24159J19872_10001659_pt1 | contig 25044 bp, 19 predicted proteins | sample Ectturendosymbi4_FD_19872 | JGI IMG/M metagenome (IMG submission 19872)
TGATATCCCATGTAAAGTAGGCACTTCCTGACTGCCTCTTCACTTTTTTCACATTCTAATTACCCACTATCACTGCATGGCAAACAAATTTGTATGATTACCAAACATTAAATGAAACCAATGCAATATGCTGAAATTCATGCTTTACCATACAAATATAATGTGCCTCCAAGCACATAATGAACCTAAAAATGCTCATAGATTAGAATTATTCTGTACTGCATTCCAATATAACCCCTCAAGCTTTGCCTTGTTTAGACTGACCTAGTCGCAATGTGTCGATTGTGCCCCATATTTTTTGTCAGATGTGTCCCATGCATATCTAAAAAATAAAATGAAAAAGTACCAACTCCACTTAAAAAGAATTTAAAATCTGGCATTATTAACTAATGTTGCACTGCCCTGACTACAACGTCAGAAAAATTCAGAACACAAGATGCTGATTAACGTGGGCAAAACCCAAATCAATTTGCGATTTTATAAATTACTTTTGGGTAGCAAAAACACAACTTTCTCTGTAACTCGTGACAACGGCTGCCTATCAACGAAAAATTCACTTTAGTACTACGGCTGGCATGAGACTAAATCACCATAAAAACTTTAAAGTTCAGCGTTTTCAACTTTTTCAATAAATCAAAAAAGACGACTGTGCCTCTAGTCCTACTGTGCCCCACCTTCCCCTACATATAATATTGACTCTTGCACAGTATACAGCAGTGGTTCCCAAACTGGATGTAAATCACCCCTCGGGGTTAATATGCAATTTTTCGGGGGGTGACGTAAAACCAAAACCACATTGTTTTTCTGTATTATGAGCGATCACTGCAAAATAAATTTTCTACCTGAAATGCGAACATATTTATTGAGGGTAATAAGACAGAATCGATATCTTGNTGTAGGTAGCGGCTCGAACAAGTTTGGGAACCACTGGTATACAGTAAGATTTTATAAATAAAGCACAGTAAATATTTATAGATAATATTTCATCCTGCTGTCCACCGTTCGGTTCTTCTTATTGTTGCTTTCAAACGTCCTAACCTGTTAATCAACGCTCACCACCTTCTGAGTTCTTATCAACACGATGCCACCTGGAGCGCACACATTTTATAACACCCGTGTAAAAAAATTTAAAATGTTGGAAACCACGGAAAACCGTTCAGATATTTCTAGCTTTGGACATTGATCAGTTTTTACAAAAATGCAAGTATGCCATGATAGCGCCATGAGCGTCTTCAAGTAAAAGATCAGCATTGGGTTTGTACAGTACTTCGTTGCGAAGGCATCCAAGCGCATTTCTCTCGGATATTGTAAATTACAAAAAGTCTGTGTATTCAAGCAATTAGTCTCCACAAAACTGAAGCAGTCGAACCAATCAGCTAATTTCTGTTTGATAGGAAATCGATTTCACGTAGCTCTATGCATTTTCAGTCCTGAAATCTGCAAGTAATTGTTAACGGGTTAAGTGCTGAAGATAAAAGCAAAGAATGCAAACAAAAACCCTCGGAGGACTAGAAATATCTCACAGTTTTGTATACCTTGTAACGAGTCATGAATAGGTGGTTTATAGTTGTCTTGAAACACTGTAGGCCTATAGTGCGCGATCAGGCCCACATGAACCCATAGTTGGCACATGCCAGGTTTGATTCACAAAATTTCTGAGTTCTTCTAGAGAGTACTTCATGATTAATTTTTTCTCTGATCAATAAAACTGATTAAACTCTGCGAAACATCACCAAAAAAGCTTTAGTCTTCTTTTTTGTTGAAATGTTTTATTGCGTAACATATTCCTATGCAATAACTTTATTCATGAAGTATCATCAGGGGTTTGTTAAAATTTACTCATGTGCTAATGGTGCATTTTCCAAAAACATTTCAGTGGATGGCAACGGTCGCTTTATGACAAAAACAATAGATCGAAGTCAATGGTTGACGTCACATCCGATTCTCAACTACCAATGAGAAGAAGCCGATCTTTTTCTGTCGGAAGCGGAGAATTATGTCGCAGTCGTGGGAATACGTCACCAACTGCGTCAGAATGGTCTGTGAGGACTGCTCCGCAAATGAGAGGGAACTTTGATGATCACAGGTCCTTTGGTCGACCATCGTCTGTGGCGTCACTTCCTGTTAGCTCGTCTAACCGGATGTTACGTCGATCGGCATCGCAACCAAACTTAAGCAAAACTGGGACATACCCTCAAGGCATACTTAAGCGTAATGGTTCTTTTCTTGATGACATATTGGTTGATGACCGGAATCAAATGCTGCGAACAAACTCCAGAGGTTTTAACAATCCGCTCAGCGACTATCACCAGCAGGTAAGATGAAAACTTAAAGCAACGTTGGCCATGTTTGACTGCACCACACCCACCACAAGTTTTTTTCAAAGTAATTAAACTTGTTTATGCCAAAGCACTGGTGATGTCAACAAACAAAGATCCATTTCAAACTGCAAGAAAATGCAATAGCTTGTGTATTTGTTTGATTCGTTTCTCTGCGTATTCAGCATGTGACATATGGATTGCATCAGCCATCCGTTATTCCGTTTCATTTCCGAAAAGGGCGCTCAGCTGATTTGCAACTTTTGCCAAACGTATTTTAGTAAAAGTTTTGTTTCCACCATACAATGACAACGTTAGATAAACAGCTTCAGTAACAACCTTCAGCAACAACACGCCCTGGCAATGTTCGCGAACATTATTTGCTAAGAAAATTTCTGGGCATCTCCCAAATATTGGCAAAAGCGTAATGTCATGCCTTATGACTCTCAACTTTTGATCCGAGTTTTCTTCCAAATATCTCCATGTTCAGTCTGGTACTTGGCAACAAACATCCTGACAGGTTAACTAGTTTGTGCTTAGTCATGAGCACTGTTTGTTGACAAACAACGAGTTTTCACACATGCTGCGGTGCATGTTGTTCGTGTTATCTCAAATAACTGACTCAAACTGAGTGAATTTCTAAAATGTGCTTTGAGCTTATCTCTCTGTCTTATCTCTTAAGACAGTTGGGGTGACCTAATGTATATCTTTGCAATTTCTTGTCGTGCTCAGTAGTTCCTGCTACATCCATTCTTTGGCCCTTTAAAGACCACAAAGCCACTTTTATGGTTTGAACTTTGTCCACTCATCACTTGCCGACCAACAGAGCTAGAGAGCTGTTGAGACATCGTACAGAAGGAGCAAATCCTAGCTTTGATTTAAAAATATCCAGGCACTTTTGGGTTTAAGCTTCTTTATGTGAGGCCACGACTGGGGAGGTTAGGGAAATTTTGGATAACGTAATCAGGACCTGAAAAAAATGAAAATTGCAAATTGCCCATTTTTTCCTTAAAAACAAACTAGACGAAAATCCACATTTTTAGAATCTTCTAGATCTCGGCGATTAAGCAGTTAATTATTGTTTCAACATTTAAGGCGAGCATATAAAAAAGCATTGACCTAAGAATGCAAAATCAAGTTTAAACAATGGTATTTGCTTTGACAGACTCTATTTGAATAAGAGCTGATGATGCGCCAAATAAGATCTTAGTGTCTGATTCTTTGCTGGGAAATAATTTCTTTCAATAGACAGCAATTTTTTTCTATCTTTGAGGTAAATTTCGATCGAAAACGAAGTAGTTTGGGGCATATATACTACATACCTCTATGCACCTTGCCTCCGACATCTAAGTAAAATCTGTCCTTAGATGAGGGGTCTTAAACTCAAATTGTTCCGAGGGCCAAATGAGGACTCAAAAGTAACCTGAGGGCCGCATTTTAACGCTGCCACAAAAATGGCGGTACCTGAAACTCACGAGAAACAGGTTTTGCATCTTATTTCCTGCGAAAGGTGTCATGAGTTACAAGCAAATCATTCCTAGCGGTCTCTTTGTTCGCTAAGGTACTTGTCGCCCGACAGCCGAGCACTTGAAAAAAACGGTGAGGTGGTGAATAAACCAAATAACTTTAATGTTAATTATTTGAAAATTTCTTAAAAGCATAGCGGGCCACACAAAACGCCCTCGTGGGCCGCGTGTTTGAGCCCCTGTCTTAAATACTTCTGTTCTTGCATCAGTTTTTTCTTGACTTTTCGATTTTGTGCTCTACTAGGAATTTTTTTGTTGGACTTGTTGGACATAAAATCACAGCTGCAATATCATTTACAAATATATCGTAGAGTTGTATACAGTATCTTACAAAACGTAATATATTTGTGATAATATGTTCAAACATGAGTGAATTTGAAGCATTGCTGTGAAGCAGGATTTAACAAAAAATTGCTTGCACAAGCACACAACTTAATAAGGGGGGACACACGGCATATCAAAAAAAGGTGGCTGGGCACCAAAAGTACCTCAGTTATGAAAGGTGTCTCATTTACCTCAGGGGAAGTGTGGGACCGACGAGACAGTGGGACCGAATGAACACTTGAATACTGCGCCACCTATTCACGCTGTTAACTTGAAATTTGTGTGTGAAAGCGAGATTGCTTTCACCTTCCTTTTTCTGCGAAGGAAGAAAACGTGCTAGTGTAGGTTTTGAATTTATGCAGATTTTTTGGTTTTTAGAGTGCAAATCGTTCTTGCCAGGATCCACTTCCTAAGATGTTATGGAATGCATGAGCTGGGTTTAATGCTTTGATAATAATTTGCTTGGGAAAGAGTTTATTTTGCTGTTATGTTGGTTTTATCAGCCTCATTAACTCAACTATACTTTCCTTCCGTTATTGATTTTGTAAAGCGTTTCGATCAGGGTACCAATGGAACGATCTGTTCCATCTGTTCCATTGGTCCTTTGCTTATTCTCGACATGCTTGTCATGCAGAATTATGCACACATTTCAAACAAAAACAACAATAGGGGTTGTTTTCTAAAGACAACCACAGGGCGTTTAGAGATATTCATGAAAAGACATACAGATTCAGACAAGCACCCAAAGCGTGTGGAATTCCCACATGATGAAGAAAACGACTTTGAAATAAGTTACATGCGACGGTCTACAAAAATCAAGAATAGATTCATTTTTCCAGACTTGGTAGAGGAAGCTTCTAGCTTCCATATCTAAGCATGATATTCAAAAGGTCCTACCTCCACCTAAACCAGTTACCCAAACCATAAGGCTCTGTGGTGTCTTTAAATCTACAGCAGAAATGTCCTTAATCTAAGAAAGACATTTGCTTGATTTGACTGACTTTCGATTTTTAGGCGTTGTTTTCAAAAGGGTTTTGTAATTAACTTTCATTTTTTAGTTCCCGCGTCACATTAGCTTGTTTAAAAAGCCTTTTTTCTTCTGTTTTTCGAACTTTTTCTGCAGAATGCGTGTGGACTTAGTCTCATGATTATGCATGGGTAATTTCATTGCTTTTCTGCGTGTTGGTATGAGTTTTAACAAATGAAAATGGTGACACCATGAACTGGTAGGTGTACTTGCACAATAAAGACGTTTAAAGAGCATTTGTACTTTTTCTCTATGGGCAGTGTCAATTTTTTACTCGTAGTGACCTGTTGTTCAAAGGTCCCGAGTGGTGTTTTTTCGGTCCCAAGGGGTGGGACGAATAGAACAAATTATCAACAATTTAAAATGTACAAAAACTACGGAAGGGCGTCTTTGATCTGAACAGTTTTTTCAGAGTTAGTTAATCGAAGACCTATCTATATAATAAAACAAACACCAAACAATTTGGAGTAAAGTAGTGCGAAATATTGCCGAAAAGCAAAATCCCTGCCGTAGGTCCCACACTTCCCCTACACCGAAAAGCTGTATGCTTGCAAACTGTAGTTATAGCAAAAGGAATGAGAATCAGTTTACAATGAAACAGTTGGTGAAAAGCTGTTATCGAAGTCATAATACTGATGAAAACATCACAGTAGCGATTTCGTCTGATTAACCAAACATGAGTTGAATTCCACATCCAACCAATAACCTTTCAGTGGAAGCTAATCTACTACATTTCCTTTAACATGGTTATTATTTGCTTGTACAGTAACTGAGCTACCACCTGTCAGCCACAGGAACCTGAGGGTAGAGATGAAAAAGCCTCGATTTTCTGATCTCTATGTTTGATATTAGACAAGCACATGATATAATGTACTTCGTATTATTAGTTTTGTGGGAATCCCATGGAATAGGATAGAAAAAGTGTTACATGTACACGCCTGCATAACCACGCTGGCCAATTCTTACGCTAATCCGATCCAACGATGACAACACGTCTTATTTTTCAGAACCCATCTAGACCTCCTTCCCGATCACAGACAAATTATGAGCCATATCACCATCCAGGATCGATATCTTATCAAGGGCAATACAACCAGGCATACGAGGACCCGATCTACTCAATCTCACAAGCACCTGAGATATACAGGAACGACTGGAGAGCTGCGTATCCCTCCAGCTACGACCCGTACGCTGCGAATTATTGGAACGATGGGCGAAGTGGATACGTATATGGCGCTTATTAGCCGCATTGAAGTGGCCAGATTGTGGTTACTGTTATTGCGGCTTTGGACTGCATGCTAAGCTTGTTTATGAGCGCCAAGCATGCATGTGAAATGACATACAGCAGGGGTGGCCAAACTGCGGCTCGCCAGCCGCATGCAAAGGTTCGAAGAACCGCATGCGGCTCTTTTTGAGCTTTCCGAAAAATTATATATTTGTTTATTTCTTATTTCTATTGCAAAGTGTAGAAATATTGAAAAGTGATACTGTGGTAGCTAGTGTGTCGTACAGTATTACTTTTGCAAGTTGTTCCAAAGAGAATTATGATGTCACAGACGCGTACATTGCAAACAAAAACGTGTTATCAGATTTTTATGTTGCGTTTCTTTGTGACTTGGGTTTTACGATATGCGGCTCAAACGTACAGCAGGTTTGACCACCCCTGGCATATAAAGATGTCTGCTGCCAGTGGAACTCCCTGAGCACTACTTGCTTTTAAGTTCACTTTGTTTAATTTTGCATTTGCATTTCGTCCAATCAATCATGATAGGAAAGCAACAGCTTGTTGCCTTGTTTGTACTCAATGTGGGCAAAGGTGAATACCACAAGATTTACATACAAAAAAATACGTGCCAGACAAATTTTGCATGAATCACTGAGTAATAAAAACAACTTTTACCAAAGCTACGCAAGTATTTTCTGCTACCTGTCAAACAAAATTAAGAATCACTCACGTTAATTAACAGAATATGTATTTCGCGTATTAACTTGGTATTCTGAAAGCTCTTATCTCTATAGGATCTTCCCAGCAAAAGTTGGTTTATCTAAATCTGTTCAATGGAACTTTTTTTTATTTTGTTTTTCTTTTTTAAAAGTATTGATCTTTCGGACAAATATTTCACTACTTTTATGACATTTAATTGTCTTAATTTTTGTGATGCAACTGATCTACCGGCAAGCATTACGAAACTGCAAGGCATACGTTGTGCTTCATGCATCACTGACTGTGATGTAAACAATATCAATGGTCTTAGATGTACAAACTTTTTGCTCACTATTCTGTCAAATGTCTGATCAACTCATAAGCTTGTGTTTTCTCTGAAACACTGACAGCACATGAAACAAAAACGTTAGTCCTGATCCACCGAAAAACTTACAGTGGATGCGAGGTTCGCATCAAATTTATGTGGTACGTGCCCCCCTCGTTCACATACGTACTGCATTGTAAGCCAATATACTTTGTTTTATTTGATACAAACTTCTGGTTGCGATACAAACTTTACTTTAATCCTAGAAGAATTTTTGAAACAGATGATACGAAAATGAAAAACATACGTTCCACTATAGTTTGAGCGGTTTCTGCTTCAAATAAGCACTGGAAATTTTGTCCAGGGTGAGGATCCTTTGAAGCCATCTTAAACTGTACAAGCATTGAGTAGAAATGGCGTGCTATTCTCAAACAAAGAATGTTGGCCAATCCACAACCTTTGCACTAAAACGGTCTTAATCAGAGGTTTCAGTGCGAAGTTTCAACAAAAAACGTTGTGAACAACACAGAACTAGAGTTGAACTATTATCTTGTACTTTACAACCAGCGAAACAACTGCTAACGATATATTTGACTGTACAATCGTCTAACAAATGCCATTAAAATAATAATTAAAAGTGATATCCACAAAATAACAAACGGGTTTGTCAAACATAACATCACCACCAGGTCAAACGCATTCTGACAAAATGTACTTAAAGCTGCGAATGTGAATCAAGGAAATTGAGTGCTAGCTGATGTGTTTCATTCATTCATGCATTAGGTAATACACCAGTATGTCAGCCAGTGTTTTTCCAACAACTAACGTGGTTTCAACGGTGATTTGATCTTTGCTTACATTTGCATTTTTTTTAAATGTGGTAGTTTATTAACTATCCACTGACTTATGTTTAAACTTTGACAAGTGTTCTGCTGCAGTTCCATAGACAAGTCTTCATTACATGTCTAGTGTTTTCCAAGTATACTTCGTTTTCATTCAGTTACATTTCAGTGCTTTTCACAAAATAAAACGTCTGTACCTTTCTTTTCAACAACTTCAATGGTACTGGAACTTTAAAATTTCTTACCAGCGTGAGAAAGTTGAAAGGAAGTGTTGTTTACCTGCACCAGAGCTCTGTATTGCTTCTTCGGTGGTGGTGTAACACAGTTATTGCTGCAAAATAAAGTCAGGTTTCCAAAAATGTAAAATGATTCAAGCATAACGTTATTTACAAAGTGATTTGACTAAAGTCCGGTCGTATTTTGGGCAAAAAACGGCCTCTGATTCATGTTAGCAAGAAAAATATTTTTAAGCAATCCGACGCCATAACTATATGTAAAAGGTACCCTCTGCTTTTCCTGAAACACACCCACCCACTTTGATTACAAAACTTTATCGTTTTCACAGTGTTCCTCAAAATTGTCAAACAATGACTGTGATGCCGGGTTTTGTTGATTTGCAAAAACAAAAAAAGCTACAGACCAGCAGGTTTCATAATCTCTTGAACTTTCAGCGTCACCTGACTTAGCATCAAGCTTCAGAACAGCAAAATAACACCGCAGCAGATGCGCTGCTGTGCGGTTTTATGTATTTTCAATAATTCTGCGTGGACGCGATCGCCTCTCGTCGTCGGTTATCCAGATGAAGATGATACAGTCTGACAGATGTACTGTTTGGTCATGGCAAAAAATTCATTTATTAAAATTCACTCATTCACACAAGCAAAAGCTATAGAACTCTCTCTGTTAGGATTCCTTGACCTTTCACCGAAAAAAGTGTATTATCATCCACCATGTTTCGAGCCGAAATTTCACCAAAACACAAAATAGGTCTGCGTTTGTGAAAAACTTGCTTGATCTTTGCGCAAGTTCTGATTTCGAAATAGGGGTCATGACCCCACGGCTCTCCTGTTGGCGCTTATGGTTTAAAGTGAGTCAAGTGCATGTGGAACACCCTGTACAGAAATTGATAGCAATAAGCTACCAAACTGACGGCAAAAAACAAACGGTTGAACTTTCAACTCCCAACAATGGCACCCCCGTTGACGAGGCTCTTACTGTCTATCCAGTTCATACAGACTATGAAGAGGAGTGGCGAAAGAATACACCCTTGTCGGAGTCCAATACCCATTGTGAACAGTTGTGATTTAACTCCGCTGACATGGACACAACTTTCTGGGCAGGAATACAGTGAATGGAGCAGTAGCAAATGGCCGCCGACAACGTACTCCCATAAAACTCAGCAACGTTTTTCACCTGGACCCCATTCGTACGCATATTTGAGTTCGACAAAACATGTGTAGACGTCTTTGGCATAGGCTACTCCCAAGAGTTCTAGAAAATCCAGCTTTGGTTTTCTTGTTTCCTGGCATTTTTTTAAAGTCACTGGGCATAAATATTTCCTGGGAGGCTAAACAGGGGTATGCCCCGATAGTTATATTTTCTACTCGTCTCCCTTCTTGTGCATGGGCAGGATCACTCGGGTTTTTCAAGCTTTCGGTGCCATTCCAGAACGCCAGTTACCTGTTAAATCTTTTGGTGATTCTTCCAGGTTACCTTTGTTCATGATTTAAACTTTTAAATCATGTCTGCTGTGCACAACGCGTCAAATTTAAACTAACAAACTATGTTCGATTCTCGGCCGGGTCACACCTAAGTTGAAAAATGGTGTCAACGCTTTCTCAACCACTTAGACGTGCGGATTCGGGAACCTTGTGTTGGATGTTGGTTGCAGATCGTGTGCTGCAGGCCCGTTGCTAGGTTTTTTGGTTTGGGGGCAAGGTGTTTTTTGGGGGGCACTGCTCCCGAATGCCGTCCATGGCTGCAGGTCTGGTGTGCTGAAATGCATTGTATTGAAGAAAGTACTTGTGACGTTGTTGGGACTTTTCGGCACGCAGTCATTCGGGGCCCTCCGCAGTGGTTCGGCGCCCGGGGAATTGTACCCCCTTGCCCCCCCTCGTTACGCCCCTGCGTGCAGGTACTTACTCCCACCCAGTGTCGCCGCTGTGATCAGCGTCGCATCGGACTGTTGCTATCTTCAACATCAGATAACATCAGATTTTTACGTTACAGTTTCGTAAAATGTAAATGCTTTTATTAACAAACATAAAAAAGCGCGATAACCCATGTTGACTCCGGAATGGAGCTAAATATCGTCATTACGTGGAAAATTCGTTTATAAGTTACGTAAAATATTATTCTCAACGCAGTGAAGAAAACGTCTTCAGTTTAGAACGATAACCAAACACACATGAGGGCGGGAAACTGATGAAAGAAACTTAATAATTATGAATCTAACTTTTTTTCGTCCTAAGGAAATGTGGTAAACAAAAAGAACAGCTCAATGAACATCAGATTTGTCGGCAAAACATGAGACATCAGAATTTCTCTGAAAGCATCAGAGCTGATGTTAAAACATCAGAAGCGGCAACACTCTAAACAACCCCGGAACATAGCGCTCGAAATAGTCGCACACTCACAAAAGCGAAGAATCCTGAATACGCCAGACCGAACAATTCTTCTGGCTAAGGGTAAGAAACAGCCAAAAAGTTCAACTTCTTCTGAAAAGCAAAAATGAAACCTTAACAAGCACGAAAACTCAAATTTCACCAATGATCCGCACCCGGGCCGCGCGTCCCATGCTAAGGCAACCCAATGTTTGAAAGGGGACCATTTGAAAGAATGGGGTGTAATGGCGGACATAGGCTTCCTCCGGTAAATTGGAGTTCAATTTTTAAAGAAAAAAATCCACATTTTCCTTGAGGCCATTGCGGTTTTGGAGATGATTATGTCAGACATGGCCTAAAACAGGTCTTTTACGCGAGGATGCGAAACTACTTCTAGATCCACTGTTTTATTGATGGAAAGAAAAGCTTCAGGTGTGGTGCTGCCTGTGACCAGCAGTACAGTATTCACCAAGGAAAGGAAAATAGCTACGTGGTCTGTTCGGCTGGTTGAGCATAGATCTCAAATATACAACTGTAGAATACTGACGTTAATTTCTCCAGTGGACAACCACCTCAATAATTTTCAATATAATCGTGTCACATCCCACTGGCGAAAAGCAATGGATTGCGCTGGTTTTCTTTCATTGCTCCCGGCGAAGCTTACATAAAATTATTTGCGGGTTCATGCAGGAGTGGTTTTGCGATGAACTCCAGAGTTGCTGTCTCTAGCATCACTTAGCGGATAATACGGAACATATCAAGTTGCAAAATCCTTGGACTGGCACGGAAGCTGGCTTGGTCGTCACTCGCAGTGATTGTGAGGGAACAATGGCGTCGAGCTGCGGACCTTTCCACGATGAAGCGCTTCGGCGACAAAGGGTGGTTGACAAGAAACGCGAGGCTCTCAGGCGAATGGCTGAGAGGAAGGTATTTAAGATGAAATATTTGGGTAGATAACGCTAGAGAATGTGTTTTGCTCCATAAAACCTAAGGTGTCTTTATCGATAACGAACTTTGGCAAATTTTGAAGATTGTTTTAATATCTTGTAGTGAAGTAAAGCTTTGTCAAATAAATTAAAATACCATCAAAGGCGTCTTACGACGATATATTGTTGAAAAGCAGTTGAAAACAAACAACCGGTTGCAAAAAAATAATTTCATTAAGAAATGTCCAAATTTACAATTTCCGGAAGAAGAAAATCTGTTCATGATGTTGATGAATGAGACCGTTTTTTGCGAGTCTTACTGATAATTTTGTGTGAGATCAAAATGCAGTGCTGTAATGCGAAAAGACACATGACCTTGTGAAAATTTGGGAAAAGTTTTGTGTTCCATCCAAAATAGAACAAAAAGCAAGCTTCCGCGAATTGAACACTTAAATATTTAAAAGTCGGAAGCGAATAACTAGAATGTATTGCTTTCAGCGAAACAGCTCTTTGGGAGATTTTAATGCTAACCACGCATTTTATGTTACATGGAATTCAGAACAATTGCAAAAACAAATCTGAATTTGACAAAGTTGCATTTTCATGAGATCGATCTCAGACTGTTGGCGATACATGTTATAGTTGCGTTTAAAAATAGAAATTAAAGTTGCATTAAAATAGAAATAGCATTCGCAAGTGGGAGCGTTCTTTGACAGATACAATCCACCTTACCCTGCTCACAGTCATAAACATATACATGAAAAGATTTTTATCTTCTTTTGTTTCACATAATGAGTACCACTGGCATGTTAGGCGTGTCACATTTGTTTCCGTAACAATGTTCTTTATGTCCATAACAATGGCGGGGCGTGCTTGCTTTGTGTTGATCATCAATGCGACAAACCACCAAGACATATGATCCGCTATCACGTGACAATGCGGGGGAACAACTTGGAGATGCTGCTTTTACAAGAAATCGAGAAGGCAGTGTTTATTTTGTCGATAATTGTGACAAAACACTCGGCTGCTGCTTCGATCAAAGTTTTAAGGAAAACATTTTCGCAAATAAGCCTTTGTTCATCGCTGCCGGAAAAACACTTTAGTAAAAGTTGACAGAAAAGTTTGGGTTAAATAGCATTAAAGACGCTTGAGAGGCGTCTTTTCGCCAGTTGTTACCTAAACACGACACAGTTGCAGCAACGTGAAAAACCTACAGAGATTCATAAAACCAGACCTTTTCAAAGTTTTTTTTTCTCAAAACTCCGATTTTGCGAAGCTTCAACAAATGCTAGCTTAGCCCTTACATTTACAGCGAGGGTCGGTTTGGCTGCGACAAAAATGCTTTTCAACATTTTGTACTTGATGCTGGATCACTTTGGACGGCTGCGAACCCTGCGAATGTTCACTTATAAATAAGTTTATTTGGATATCTAAGTGTGGTCTGAATATTGAATTTACGGCAATAGAGAAAGCATGTTTTTTGCTATAACAGGGCAGTTTTGCAAATGTAAAGTTTATTTCAATTTCTTTTTCAAACTGAGATTCTTCCCAAATGCATCGTAAAAGCACGTTTTCGCAAACTCTGTTGAAAAAGTCATGTGACTTTGTGGTTGTTACCAGGGACACTAAACAAAACTCAGCAATTCATTGGGTTCTGGATCCCTTTACTTTTGTCTTAATACATAAAAAGTAGATTGTTCGTAAGAAATCAATTGAACTATGTAAGTGCATAACAAATTTGACTATTTAAGATTTTTGAAAGCTCTCGATTTACTCTGAAAACCCACGAGGAATCAGCCGACTGGGCTCTGCTTTCTTCTTTTTGCGATGATTCAGACTTGCACATATCTATATTTAAGTAACTTCACTCCACCACGACGACTGAGTTGAATCCATTCGCAATTTTTTGCGAATAAAAAATCAAACGATGCATCCGCAAAGAAAAGAAAAATTGCGAATGGATTCAACTCAGTCGCCGTGGTGGAGACTAGTAACTATGTCAAATTGCTGATAACACCAAGAACCGAATGCATCATTTTATTATACAAAATTATAGATCTACTGTATACCTATAATTGATTTCTTATTTTTGAAGTGCAATGTTGATGCACGATGTAGCAAAGTCATTTAGATTTCATAACAAGCAAGACTGATCTATCGTTGCAGGAGGTGGAAGAGCGGATGCTGTTAGAAAAAGCCCGGCAAGATGAGGAGGAAAGGCAGAATCGACACAACCAAAAGTTAAAAGAGCTGCAGAAGCATTTAAGCGACGTACAGGATGATGGGAGGTATGGCAACGGCAAGATACCGCTTTTTGATTCTCACAGAGCTACTGCTTCGTCCAAATTTCATTGCATGGAAAACTTCCATTTTAAAAGGGAAAGCCTATTATTCTGTATTGGGCATGTTGTTATGTGTCAATGCTTCAGCAGCGTTTGAGATAGACGTTAGCTAAGATATCGCGTGTATAATAATGCATTGGCGCTGAATCGATGTAGCGTGTCACTTACAGCGTCTTCTTCCTTGTCCCACTACAGTCCTGACCTTTGCACTTAGATTTTAAAGAAAACAAAAGCCCATATCACCTTACACACTACCAGCTTAGTTTGCGCAAAGCCAGCTGTGATACAACTTTGGTACTGACCTTTATGGACCTGAAACGTTTCTACAGTTATAGAGCAATAATGTAACAACTACCCTTGCAGAGGATTTTACTTAAGAAAAGTATGTTCAGAGCCGGCGCTAGGTTGTTGGGGGAGCCCCCGGATCTTGGACGTTGGGACCCCAAGATACAATGCATTGCAATTATCACATAATATTTATGTGAATAAAAACATCGATTTACTTTAACAAATGCTTATAAAAGCATGTTTTTGCAGAATCAACACAACATTTAAAGCAGACAGACTTAAGCATTTGCTTTATTTCAGACTAGGAAAACAACTTTTTTCCAAGTTGGCGAAGGTGCAAATGTCTTTGTCAACTCAGTCATATCTAATGTTTTTGCACAGATTCACTTTCAGTAGATAACATTGTCAGATTTCTTAGTCTTTCATCAGTCATAGTTGATTTGCGAAACGTTTTGATTAACTTTAACTTGTTGAAGCTCCGTTCAACAGTATTGCGTGCAGCAGTGATCAGCAAACTTTCGTCACGATGGCCCCAAACCCCCTTTCCATGGGCGTCCGCATAAATTTTTCCAGGGGGGCAACGTCGACATTTTGCTTATCCTTTTCAGGTTGTTGACAATGCAGTGCGAACGGACAGTCACAAAGCTTTACCCTTTCTACACCAAAATGAAATTTTTCATTTTCGGCAATAGCCACAAAAAATGCCCTTCGTTAGCAGCAATAGCCAGGTATATTGCGATAATTTGCAAAATAGACTATCTTTTCAAGCAGGGTACTTCCTTACAAAGAAACAAATTGCCTTGAAACGCGAAACGTGCTAGCACGCCAAAGTATCTCAGAGGCTGAGGTAACCTATGTTCGAGTGCGGCTTACATTGATTTTTGACGCTATGTCGTGCGGCTAGCAATCGAATAAATACGGTAGGCTGTTGCACGGGCGGCCCAGGTTAACAGCGTCACTCGGGCTCATCATACGATTTATACTGATTGAAAAAAAACGTTCAAGGCTTGCGTTACTGAAATTTCCATTTGCTTTCATTCTGGCTGGCGCTATCGTTGCTCTGTGACGTTAGTTACGTAACAGTAAATGAGAAGTTCGCATGATAACTTCTCTATTGTTGAGTAATGTACGTCACAAAGCAATGATAACGTCGGCAAGTCCTCTGCACACCAGGGCTGTGCAGCCGGTGCTCATATTTCCAGCTCCGGTTCCAACTCCGGGCATGTGAAGTTTTTGGCTCCAGCTCCAACGTCTAGAAGCTTTTGGTTCCGGCTCCATAACGATTTGGTCCGAAAAATAAGAGAAGCATTGTATTATTTGTACAAATCACTTGCCCCACAAACTATCTCTGTGGACCCTGAGCCCAAATTTCATGCTCCGGGTCCACCTACTAAAAGTTTTTGGCTCCGGCCATCCAAAATTTCTCCGGCTCCGGGATTCCGGCTCCGGATCCACAGCCCTGCTGCGTACTTGGCTCATTGATATTAACCAGAGTTGCTGCACACTTTCGTTCGTTTGAAATTCTTCTCAAAATGGGAACCGTCCATTAGATTGGAATTCAAATCAAATGTTCTATACAAATCCATTGCTTCAAAAAAACATTCAGTCTGATATGACTTATGTTTTAAAAAATACTTAATTGCAAAGGGCAGCTCGGGCTCTAAAGTGCGAGCGAACGAAGTTGAGAGAACGCCTGCTATGAACGATATTGTTTTATTCAGGTCACCTGCAAAATGAATGCGGAAGGCCAGACATGGAACGAAAATATATGAACAGTGACAAGCCCCAAAGAAAAGAGCCCGAGTTAACAATTTAGTGAAGTGGGCCTGTGGGTGGTGGTATAAATATACAAAGCAAGCATGCTCGCGTTCTCCGATATAAATTGTAATCGAAGACTCGGGGTAAGCCCGGGGAGCCCGTGTGCCGGAGTCGCCACTGGGCTGTTGAAAACACCGAATACACAGCATAAAAATCAGGCAAAAATGACACAGCACTGATACCTGTCTTAAACACATTTAAAATCACAACTTTTCCGCATTTTGAACACAGCAGTAACATGACTGAATTCTCATTCTACAACTACATTAGACACCAGAATGCAAGGACAAGACGAAGCATACGTAGCAACTAACAAGTTGTCTGTAAGGATGCCAATTGTGTTTCCGATGTAGAAATAAATATAGCTGTTTAGTGTTGCCAATGCAAAAACAAAAACACAATTGATCTGTTAAACATTTTGTTTTGAAAACGTTAAAACGTTTGAAATTACACCAATTTTTAATGGTGTGGCACGAACATTTTCTTACACACCAGCATGTGTATGAGAAGGGGGCAGGAATTTGCAAATTTTAGCAAAAAGGGCTGTTTTCTTAGTTTTGAGAGGTAAAAAACAAATTTCACCGCTTTTGGCCCCCCTAGAAAAACTTTTGGAAAAATGCACTAGTGCTACCCCTGGAAAATCCTTCCGACGACCATGCACACAAGTAAAATTATTGTGTTGTATTACACCATCTGGCAACACTGTTCAACAACACCAATGCGGTAAGCAAGCCATAGAAAGGTGAAAGACTGTGCACGGTGTATTCTGCAAAAAAATTACGAAATCCTGCCAAATTACAAATAACATTGACAAAATATTGCCAAGTTTCTGCAACATTTTTTTCATTAAACGATTTACTTTAACAATGGACCCTAGACTAATTTTGTTACTTACATTATTGGAAAAATTCGAAATTCAAAAGTGGGGGACCAGTCCCCAAAAATAAAAGTGAGGGGGCCTAGGTCTATGCGGCTCCCGGTTCCGCCACCTATGCTGGCAGGTATCCTGGCCCGTGTGATGCTTGCTCTTCTCACCTTAACTTTTTTGTATTATCATCAAAACGTTAAGAGGTATCACCGAAGTCGAGTTGTAAGCTCAAACATGTACGTAAAAAACTCAGTAGAAACGACGCAGTAGCAAAATGCCGCAATGTTGTCTTGTGGTAACGATTCTTTCACTTCAGTCGAATCTGGAAACATGGCAGTGTTCCGGTCCAGAGCGGACACACCTCCAAAACTTTCGCTTTAGTGTCTCAGCTGGAGAAGCAGTTTTGCAACATTCAGCAGAACAGGCAAACCCTTACAACCGAAACTCTTGCAAATCACCTTTAATCAGCATCCCTTGTCTGCAGCGATCTTATAACGGAAAATTTACCGTTTTCTGAAAAGCAATCACGTGCATTTCACAGCTGAAGAACTACAAGGGCAGCGTAGCCAGAACTGACCAGCTGGCGAATTGCCTTTCAAAACACGCATATAGGAGTTAATCTGTGTCTTAAATGTTTTTCGACTTAATTTTGAAAAAGATTTATCGAAGTAGTTCTTTGGACGAAAATTCAATGACAGAACAAAATTTTTGGTTTTTCAAATTAAAATTTTAAACAAAGCAATAAATCACCTGATCTTCAGTGTAAGAGCTTTTTCTTTGCGACTTTCTTAACCGTAGTTCACAACTGTGCTACAACTTGATTAAAATCACTTTTATCTGTTCGCAATGTCTCAAGAATCATTTACTGGTTATGGAGAGCAGGACTCAAAAGTGAGTGAACGCAAACACATGTAGCAGTCACGCTAGCGTGACCGCTACATGTGAGCAAAGTCGGCCAAAGCAAGAAGGGAAAGACCAAGCAAGCGACACTTATAAGTGACTTCCACGCACATGGAAGTAATAGCCATCTTTGGCCGATTCGTCTGGCGCGGAGTTAACATCGTTGACGTCGCAATCCATCCTTCCCGAGGTTCGAAGATCAATCCCACACTGAAGGTGTGCGAACACAACCGGGTCTCACACGCTTCACACACCTACCAAGCCACTGCTGAGCATCATTGACAGCTGATGTTGTGAGGGGGTAGGTCCGGTGAGGAGGATGAGTGTGGGGCGAAACAGACGAGGCAGAAACTGCACGGCTCAGTGCAACGCTTTTAATGTTAAAACACGGATTCGCAACAAAACAACACAATATAAAATCTGTAATTAGTTTGAAGCAAGTGTTCGAGTATGCGAGAAATCAAAATAAAGTGAAACCAGTAACTGTCAGTGATATTTGACAAAACCGGGCGATTTCACAAACTCACAACTATGAGCATAAGACGATGGAATACGCTTTAATAACAACTTAGCTATGGACTTCCTGAACTTTTTAATGCAACGAAGGCTTAACATGAATCACAAGTAGCTTGACGGCTGCTAATCTTCGTCTGCGACTAATGTTGCATTTGAGAATGGCGGGTGAATGTTTTTGCATCAACTTCGCTTAACTGCTTGTTATGTTTTATTGCAACGACTCGAGCTTGAAACAAGCTCAGTGAGTCTTGCTTGTTTCGGAAAAAAAGAAAGTTTAAACTGCACAAGAATAACTGCGAAGTAGAATTTACCTTTTCGTTAAAGCCATTCACGAAACCAAACGAAGGCGGAGGAAATGTATTTTACGCTCTTGAAAAACAGATAAAGCACAATCCTCAAGAAAGACTCATCTTCTATTACGAACTGTCACATTTATCAGTGTACAACTCTATATTCACATCGACTGATGCACGCTTCTTCACAACGATTAAATACAAAACTGCGCTGATAGACAGGAATGGCTGTTTACATCGCAACAGCAACAAAAGAGTGTCAGTAATTTTCTTCATTCAACACAAAATCGCACACAACACAGAATTTTCTTAACATAAAACTCAATGCTGATTTCGAAAAGACGTGAAGCCATACCACGACACAAAAGAAGTCAACAATGCTGTCGTAAGTGCACCTCAAACATGAAAGAACCCGTATCCATTCGGATCTTTTCTGATACTCAGCTGCGCAGTCAACACACGGAGGGACGGTAGCGATCTGTTTTACGTTTTATTTGTAAGACGGACGTGGCACAACTACACAAACATGCAGAGTGTTTAACTCTAAGGCACAGGTTGGTGAACAGAATGTTCCCATAAATCCTTTAAGGCCCGCAGAGGCCACGATCGCACCAGGCACATGTTTGGCCATAACTCGCCGGCGGCAAGAACTAGAGAGCTGTTCAAACCGTCTAAACATGCGGAAAGTCTTGTAATTTCGATTGAAAAGAAGTTGAAGTTTTGGATTTGATTTTTTTGTGGGTGACGTCATAACTGGAGTAGGTCCAAGTTTTTTTGGCCCATGTCACACCGGGCCCTGGGCCAGAGCCCCATAACGCAATTTTTTGTTTTTTATTAAAAAAACAGGCTAAAATCCGCATTTTTAGAGCCTTTGATTGGCCACCTAACGTTTATGTTTGGCAAGTTACGGCCAAAAACCATATCTTTGGCACAAATCCAAAGCTTTGGATTTTTGCCAAAATTCTCGCGGAATTGGATAGGTAGTAAGTCACGTGGTTTAAGACAAACACATCAATCAAGGCCAGATCCACGTCATCAAGATCACGTCAAAACTAACAAGGAACTTATTTGCAGGTCGACGCGGAAATCTGGAATTCCTGCGGAGATTTTCAAACAAATAAAAAAGAAAGAGAAGATTCTGAGGAACAGCAACCTTGTGCAGGGACACCCCAACACACTGTGGGGGGCACGATGACTTGTCGCCGTGGAAACCAGGACACTGCGAAACGCTGTTGCATAGAATTTATATCAAGCTGTTCAAACGACGTTGAGCGTGTTGTCCAACACCATCTCCAGGAACTGCGACACAAGACCATAGTATATTAAACTTTTAAATAAAAACAATATTACGCAGTAAACCTTTTGCGTGTTTCATCACAATATCTTCAATTGTTTCGCCTCCTCTGTTTTGCTCAAACCATTTGAATTTTTGTTTCTAAAACTGTTTTTCAACAAAATGTGTTTTTTTTTCCGATGCAAGCGGCGTACATACTTTGTTACCATCCGGGCAACTTGTGCTTGACTGGAATTATACACAAAATTTATAAAATTAGTGACTATTCTGAAATAAAAGCACTGTGCATGCATTGGAGTTTAACTTCATGAGATTGAATGTTTAATAGTAGTTGGTTTTCAGGAGTACAGAGAAGAGCCTCAAATAACTTAAATTAGATTTTGATATGACCAACAATATTTCACTGCAGTTGTTCTGCTTTTGTGTGAGTGAAAGATTAATCGATTTTGAATTCAAAGCAACGGAAAAGTGAAGAGCAGAGCATGAACACCCGGGCAACAGCAACCCACAGCTCAAACTTGATTCATAAGCAGCATGGCATATATGTCACACGCTGCTGCTTCACACAAACCAACCTGTTCATAATGAAGTTGAATGGTTCCAGTCCGGTTTTTGTCTTTCTCTCTGAACTTATCGGTCAAGGTGTGCAGCATGACGCAAACTTGGATGAAGTCATCAAAGTCGATGGAGTTGCGAGAAGTTTTGTCAAAAACTCGGACAATCATGCGACAAAAATTGGGGGATCTTGACAAAAAATGAAAACTTCATTTTAACACAAAATATATTTTTTTTACTTTCCGCGCATTATTTGAACTGCAAAAACGTTGGATTCGCCATTCATTTGTTCAAGAATTCCAGGCTTAATGCGAATTTAACAACTTCACACTTCTTCCGTATTTTGCTTCACAGATATCAGTTACTTCATACCCCATTGGCCAGAAGGAAAGAAACTTTCATATAATGTACCGTACGCAATATCGCTTGCCAAGATTTGACAACCATGCAGCAGTAGAGTGTAAACAAACGTTTCTGATTTATAACTGGCAGTAATTTCCTAACTTATAACAAGCTGCAGAAGCATGGAGTTACAAACCGATCTCGGAAATATCAGCATCATACTAAGGCCGCAAAGCGAGCGGTGGTTTGCCGCTGTAACAATTGGATCGCCAACAATCGTAATCTGGTAATTCCTTATTTTTTATACTGTTTAGAGCAAAAAACGTGATTCACTTAGATGTCAGGGGATCGGTTCCTTCCTTGGTGAGATTGAGGCTGGACCTCTTCCACTCACAATTAAGATCTCCTTCCTTCCAACTCGAACAGCCAGCGAAACGAAAAGACCGACGCAAATTTTTATCCGGAAAGTAGGAAATAAAAAAGGGCCAAGAAACGAGCGTCCCTTAAACTGGGCCTGCGCTGGACAGCATGTTGCGCCACCAAGTGTGACCTGCTCTGAAACAGTTGATGGATTTCGTGGAGTTTCCATCAACTGCAGTTGCCTCAGGAAAAAAGCAAGGAAGTCAAGGGAGGATTATCCACAGGAGATCTGTGTTGACGGTGTCCAAAGCTTTGGTAAGATCAACGAAAACCATGAGATGTTGGTTCAATGTCGATCATTTTTTACCCATGACTGAGGAGGAGGGAGTATGGGTGATGCGGATTTTGGCATCGACACTCGCCCCCGATAATATTTAGGTCTTGAAGGAAGCGGATTGCGACGCGAAAGACGCTTGGAGTTCGTGTCTGTACAACTGCAATTTCAACCTGACATTTTTCGTTGCTTAGAAACATGGCTCTGAAAACCGTTGTTCAAATAAAAAGCGGTCGATTCAAAAAAAGACAAAAGATCTTCAGAAGGGAAGAAAAAGTATTCGAGTTTTTTTAGGTTGTTGCTTTGAAGCTGGGTTTAATTTTCATATCTAGAGCCTCGGTCTTTAAGAGTCAGAGCCCCCGGTCATTCACTGCGTCACCCGGCCTTCAAACAAACACTATTCTGCTTCTACAGATAAAAATATCACTGAAGAAATCGAATTTTACGCAAATAAGATTTCCGGACTGAGGATGAGTGGAGTTGGTGACCGGACTGAGGATGAGTGGAGTTACGTGAAATCGATTTGGTATTTTCTGAAAAATGCTGATTGGTTCGACTGCGACACCTTTCAGGAGATGAGTTACTTGAAGTAACTGGAAATTCACATGCAAGAGACAATGGGGGAGAAACGACTTGCAAAGTATTTTGAAATGTTTCAGTTGTTGAAAAGGATTATTAAGTTTTAATAACCTAAAATATACACAAAGCAAGGCTCTAACACAAAACCGCTCTTCATTGTTCACCATGTATTCTAACAAAGAAGCAACTCTTGTTGCAGCACAAGCCTAATTTGATGTTTTGCCAACGGAAGGAAATTCCTCCACACAAAGATCAACGTCAATAATTAACACTGCTGGTGAGCTGAACAAACAGAAAAAGCTTTGATCAAAATTATTTTTTACTTTGAACGAACCATATCATGAAGTTCTTGCAAGACAACTCAGTACCACCGCTTACGTAGAAACAAACCAAACTTAGTCGCCAAATATTTAAAAAGCACGTTATCGACAATGGCTCGCTAAAAACATCAGACGCCAGAAGCTCACAGTCGGTATCCGAAGGTTGTGAACGCTTGATGGAGCTCCCTTTCATCGATGTTTCCTGACCGGTCGGTGTCGAAAGAATCGAAGCATCGTCTCCATTGTTGGATGTAATTCCATAGTGAGGAAAATTCATGCAGGTTGATTGTTCCGTCTCTGAGAAAAAAAACACAAACTCGAAAAACATTCTGGGCATCAAATGGTGAACTGGAAGCGCACACTGTTTGGTCGCCAACCAAAACTCGTGCAAGATTTGTCAAAAAAATCTTTGCAAAACCCTGAAAACAGAGAAAATTTTTACCAGTTTCTCTCAATATGTACAATATGTCCCCCCAACTGCCACATAGTTGACATTTATGTGCAAGACAACGTTATACCAGTTACAATTCGCAAGCATGGAGCTGCATTAACGAAAGCCTTCAAACTCAGCAGCATGACAAGACCTTCCAATAGATTGAACTCAAGAACAAGACAAATTGAATGTAATTTGTATCTTTTGCCACCTTTGCATTTTGATTAACAAATGCTTCGAACAGAGACGTTTGCCACACACCGCTCTACCCGGACGTTCACAGCAAACGCGAGGATGATTGACGACTAACAGAATATTTTGGGGTTCTTTCGTAAAACGTAGCATGGACACGTGAAAATGTCCAACCCTGTGGTTATTGGGGTAATTTTAAAATTCCCAACTGGTTATTGGAGGCAGCTTCACGTGATTCTTAATCACACAAATAGTGACAAGAAGCATTTAAAAATCCAGCAAAACTAACGCGTAAAACGAAGCTCCATCACAACACTGCTGTTGACTAATTATGCTTCTTAAAAAAAAATATGAAAATCGCTCGTTTGATGCGTGTAATCAAACATAAAACGCCAGCGCTTTGGTGCCACATCAGCCCTACGTCATTTTGACGTTTTTCTGCAAAGCACAAGAACGCCACCTGTCGCTGTCAAACATCCCGATCATGAGGCGACAGGTTTCGTGGTTGAACTGTGTCATGTTGTTGTTTATCAATGCTTTTCTCAGTTCTTGCGCCGTGATCGTTCCTGTTCCATCCTGATCTACAGACTGAAAACAGAGTCAAAGTTTTAGAATGGCTGGACGCACCTGCCGTGACCTCGCGAGCTGCAACGAACACTTTGCATTTTCCACCTAAGCGAGAACAAAGATGAGACACTTTTCTCATCTACCTAGACAGAAAGAAAACGTGCTTACAAAAACCACTGTATAGTAAGGTTGTGATTGCCGGTAACCACTGGGCTTTTAAAAATTTATTCTCGCAACATATCCAGTAAAGCCTCGGTTTCAAAGAGTCAGGTGTTTGTCGGTTTAGTGATGCAGCTGGTCGAGCATGCGCCACCAAAGCTGGAATGCTGGGTTCGATTCCCGGTCGTGTCATACCGAGAACTTGCAAAACGGCACCTATGGCATGTCCAGCCTCGTGCTCGGCGTCGATGGGTCATGGATGCAAGGGAGCAGTTCACACACGATGCTGCCACTGACTCGTCACNAGTGTAAGTGCAAAATGCGAATGACTGGATATGCACTAAAGTTTCACATCATGGTTGTTTTATACATGCATTTTTATGAAAGGGCAGAAAAGTTACTTTCATGCTACTGACAACTAAAATTGAAAAAAACAAGATAAAAGAATTCTGAAAATTGGTGTGAGCCACATGTATTTGATACACCAAGGTAGCGGGACTGGCAAAGGTCCGTATGGATCAACCGCACAGCCAACCTTATCAAAGCAAAGCCGCTGTAACTGTTGAACAATGCTCATAACATTGGTCAACAAAATTTTTTTTTTTCACAAGGCGCGGAGTGTTTTCAGGGTATACTGATCGATTTCAGGGTATACTGAGGTCGCTGAACCCGAATATGCACTTAGTTTTTTCAAATTGGCTCTTGTTTTTGAGATATACCGAAATCATTTTTTTTGCATTAGCGCTTATTGATAAATTGCGTGCCACTGAACATGCTACTGTGCATTGCAAAATGGCACTGAAATTTCATACCAATATAAACAAAACAAAACATAAGGTGTCCTCGATAGTCCAGGTTAGGTCAATCCACTTGTTGAAAGGCACGTTTACATGATTTCCGCTTGTAATTTTGCTGGTTAGAGTCCCGCATAAGACTCCAACAGTAGTCAGACATCATATGACGGTCCCTTCTACCCTGGTACCTTGTTTCCATAGTCTTGATGGCCTGGTGAAATCTTTCACCTTGTTCTTCGCTTACTTCACCAAGGTTATCTGGAAATCGACCCAGG
>JGI24159J19872_10001660_pt1 | contig 25044 bp, 21 predicted proteins | sample Ectturendosymbi4_FD_19872 | JGI IMG/M metagenome (IMG submission 19872)
ACCTAGGTCATCTGCCACCTAGGACAAATGCCACCTAGGCCAAATGCCATCTGCCACTTAGGACAACTGCCATCTGTCACTTAGGTCAACTGCCACCTAGGACAAATGCCACCTGGGACAAAAACCATCTGCCACTTAGGACAACTGCCACCTAGGACAACTGCTTAAAGGCAACTGTCACTTAAAGGCGACTGTCAGTTTAGGCGACTGTCACTCATGACAATTTGCACTTATTTCAATTGGCACTTTGGACAGCTGGCACTTTGGAGTTAGACAACTGCCACCTAGGACAATCGCCATACAGGACAACTTCCACCTGGGACAACTGCCACCTATGACAACTGCCACCAAACTCTTGCAGTTTGAAGAGATGGACGGGGTGGAAAACTTCGTCAACAGCCGTTGAAATATCCAAATAACAACCTGTGAAAACATCCACTGTCTTAAACTGTAAGTCGTTTGTGAACAACTTCCACTAGGTTGGTGATAATACTTCCGAAATCCAGATTTCCAACCACAGGAGCGTTTTATTTCATTGAAGAAACGCATAAAAGTATGACAAACCAAATATTCAAACTTTTGGCACCCACAAGGAAGGATAAAAATACGTTGGTAATTTTTTCCATCGCTTTGGAGATTCCACACGAATAGGAAGGTTGTCACACGCTTTGAATTTGTTAAGATTGAGTGAGGTTAGCGCACGATAGTTGCCCAGCCACTCGATGAAGAGAGGATGGACCGATGTCCAGAGGAGACACGTGTGAATTAGCGTGAAACTTGCAAATCTGAAACTGATCAGGACAAAAGCCGTGGGGATTGATGTAAAATACTCGTTGAAAAAAGACTGTCAGTAATGTTAAACCAAACAGTATTTACTGTGGGGAACGCAGCTATGATGCCGATCTACCGACACAGTGATAACGCTGCCGGTGGTTACCAGCAGATCAACCAAGTCACCAGGCTTGGTGTGTTGCCCGTGTGTTGTTTGTATTGCGCGTGTGTTGTTTGTGTTGCGCGTGTGTTGTTTCAAATTAACCAGAACACTTGACTGATCTGGTTTGTTACGTCAATTGAAGAAGCAGCACGCTTGAGTGGTTTGTTATGTCACTTAGATACCCGCGATTGGCTCACTGCTTGGAAATTGCTTATGTTGCAAACTTACAGGGTCCGTGCGCACTGAACTTGGACAAGAAAGCAACTTTATTTCCAAGTGGATGAAATATGCTCTCAGGTCTGCGTTGGGATTGTTTTTAAGGTACGTTGATCTGTGAAATGGACGGTTGTTCTTTTGTTGCTGCGAAGTTTTTTACTTTTGCCGCTTTTTTAAATTTTTCCATGCAGCATTTTTTGATAATCACGTGTTACGCAAATGAATAAAAGAATCGTAGCGTCTAGGTAAGCGCTTCTTTAACCTTTTTTCCCCACCGCGATCCACCATTACTCTGGATGATGACAACATGACCCAGAAACATTTGCTCCTAAAATCCAAGACAAAAAAACTGTACAAAAACTGTATGCAGAATCGCCGCGCTAGTCGGTAGTGCAGCAAATCTTTCACTTGAATAACGCAATGATCGCACTTTGATGGCTAACAATTTTTGTATTGTCAAAAAGTATGTACAACAGTATATTGTGCGTGAAATTTATCTCTCACGTTTTTCCGAATCGTCTTTCCCTGACACTCCAAAATTACTTCCGAGGCCCACGTAGTGAGTCATAACCCATAGCTTAAGAAGAGCCATTGATCTAGGTCAAGGGTTCCCAAAGTGGGGCACATGTATCCTTAGGGGCGCATTTGCCTATCTGAATGGGCACGTTTAAGGTTAGCGATGAAAGGGAAGAAATATATTTACTGTCTGTATTATTTATTTCCAAATATTTTATACATATCATATATCGGTGAATAATGTTTGCAAAAATCATTGTATGCTTATTGTTAAGTATACCTATGATCAGTCAATGATAAAATAATTTGTCAAAAGCGATTTTAGTGATACATGCTCATCTGTCAAAATGCTGAAGGGTACAAGTGCAGAGAAAAGTTGGTAATCCCTGATCTAGATCCATGTGCGCCATTTCCTTCAGTGTTCTGTTAAAAGGTTCTGAATAAAACCATGCTTGCATTCCTTTTTAAAAATGCATTGATTAAAATACACCTTTACTTTTTGATGCCAGTCACAAGTACAATCCACCACTGGGACTGTAATCGGTGCTTTTGTACGTAAAGGAATCGCGAGGCACATGAGTGTTCGTGTAATTATCGAAATAACATTAAACCTTTACAATTTAATTCATGAGAAGGTCTCTAGGTAAATTTCTTGAAGAAATTGTCAACTGAAGATAGTAATCATTTTCAAAAACACAATCAATTCTGGGAACAAGTAATGTAATTTTTCATGATTTGCAACGTTCTTGACGTTATTTCTGATTAGTGTGCAAAACTCATTATTATGACATCATTGACGTGTCGTGCATTGACAGATCGCCATTCTACGGTGCGCAGACAATTCTTTACTGCGCTTTGGATGATGACGTAGTGAAGTTCAACGGAGATTACTTCAAAGATTGTCACCGAAGCGAACTTGCGGATTTCGCCAAAGACGAGTTGGCTGCGAAGACGTTGTGGGAAGATAGTTTGAAAATAACCGGTCTACGTGATTACTGAGGCGCTTAGTGGAATCTGTCTTTTTTTTCGCTGAGACATTTCGGTCATTTGTCCCGTAACAGAATTAAAATTAACCGTAACAGTATTCACTAGTCTATAATTCAGGGCATTGCGATTGAATTACTTAATTTTTTTGGTTGATGAAAAAAATATCGGTCTGTGACCGGAAAATGCCTGAAAAAAAACAGGTCTCAATCGCCAACGCTAAACATCTATGAACACGTTTGAACATTTTTAAAAAGAATTCTGATGTTGTTCGCTTGTTTGTTTTCGATCACTCTGCTGCGGGGGAGGCGCTGCTGCGCCGCGATCGATTCAAGAATTAATGGATTCAAAAATCGATAACCGCTCGACATGCGGCTGCAAGGCAACTATTTTCTTGCCCTGCAGTGGGTTCCACTGCAGGTCTACACGATTACTGACGCGCTAGGTGGAACTTGAACGTTTTTGTTCGTTACTTAAGGAACCTTAATTCTTCAAGCACATCACGGCATGATGTGCGACTCGCAAATAGTCTGGTGCTGTTGTTTCGCCACGATGTTGATGCTTCATTGTGAACTTCTGTTTTCGAATCCTTAACGTCTGTTGCTGATCCAGAGTTGTACGTCGGGCTGGGGTTTTCGTCTCGGACCGGGTTCGAGTTTCAGTTTGTCAAAATGTTTCGGGCTTGCATAAAGAAATTTCGCAACGACGGTCACCTTTGTCACTAGTCATTGTCGATATGATTGAATGGATATGATATGATTGAATCGAGCAATCGGTTTGATTAAATCTTCAACAAAAATGATTGATTGTGGATTGCAGTTTTTCGCCATGTTTACTTTGCCACCATTACACCGCAGCTGCGCATATCTTCAATCACCCGGTAAATTTTGCTTTCGGGCCTTAATTGGACTTTAAAAAAAAATGTCGGGTTCGGGCTTCAAGCTAAGGCCCGTTTACAGCCCTGTGCTCATCACCTACGTAATGTTACTGAGACTTGCCAATTTGAAAAGTTGTAAGGCTTCGCCATGTTTTTACTGAGTTAAGTTTCGTGACCCGTTCTTCAAAGGTGAGCGTTTGATCATTTACCATTGCGTGCACCGGGCGATATCAGCTCAAGGTCAGCAAATACTGTTCACACTTCGGTCGCTATGAATGTTTCAGTAACTTTTTAGTCACCGTAGATGTCCTGTTTTATTTACTGTGTTACGCATTTCCCACATTTTATCATAAGCATTCCAAATATTACTCCCAGCTTCATATTTCCGCGACGTATCGCAGTCCAGATTCATGAAAGCACCCTTGCATAAAAATATGCACATTTTTCTCTTCAAATCGCTTTAGCCAACCTTGTTTTGATACAAAGACGTGAAGCAGCCAGTTCGTTTTTCACTAACCTGGTTTTTCTGTGTTTTAAGCTGACGTGTTGGCCTTTGCACAGTCTATGTATGCAATTTTCCATGGGATATAATCACTGCAAGGCGATGCTTTTTTACCGAAAACGCTACCTACTGTATGTTGCTGCTGACGCCCTGATGTCGATAATTTCTTGTTCTTTTAGACCAGTATCCTCCCCAGTTTCGTTGTTCTGCATTCAAGGTGAATGCCAAGGCTTCAAGATTCTTAGTATGTGTTCTGTGATTATTTGTTATTCCAAGTAAATTTGCGACCACGGTATCTGAAACGATGCTGCAAGTTTGCTTCAAAGCGATAATTTTCAAGTTTAGATCAGTGCTGGTTCTCTGTCCATTTATGTTCACGTCGCTGCTGTGTCAGCTTTTCAAGTTGACGCATCAGTCCGTGCGTGGTGTTCGTCGACAAACCAATATGCGACGCGAGTCAACGAACCAATACACCAGTTTGTGTGTGGTACGAGTCGACGAACCAGTTGGTGTGTGGTACGAGTCGACCAGTTTGTGTGTGGTACGAGTCGACGAACCAGTTTGTGTGTGGTGCGAGTCGACGAACCAGTTTGTGTGTGGTGCGAGTCAACGAGCCAATTTGTGTGTGGTGCGAGTCAACTAACCAGTTTGTGTGTGATGCGAGTCAACGAACCAGTTTGTGTGTTGTGCGAGTCAACGAACCAATTTGTGTGTTGTGCGAGTCAACGAACCAATTTGTGTGTGGTGCGAGTCAACGAACCAGTTTGTTTGTGCTGCGAGTCAACGAACCAGTTTGTGTTTGGTGCGAGTCAACGAACCAGTTTGTGTGCGGTGCGAGTCAACGGACCAGTTTGTGTGCGGTGCATTTCTCGATGCTGTAATGTTTTTCAGTGCGTTTCTGTAATTTTTAACCATTCCTGACGTTGTTTTATTTTTTTTTCAAACTGACAGCTCCACGCGAACGTTTTCAAGAGACAACGTTTATGAGGTGTCCCCTTTTTGACTAAGTCTACTGTATTTTTCTAAATTCCAATAGACATTTTCGTTATGCGCTTAGCCCCCCTGTTTTATATTAGAACTGTTCGTTCGAGCCACTAGTGGCATTTCGGTTGGAGACCTTTGCTACAGTGTAAGCGATGAATTTTATTGTGAACTTTGCTAATGGTTATGCCACCAGGTAAAGCAAAAAAGTCTGAGCGAGGAAAATGCTCCACGAAAGTCTTGAGTTGCTAATTTGCAGCATTAAGTGTATATTTCGAATTTCTTCTGCAGTTTTACATTTCTTTGATGAAAGTGCTGAGTTTTCGCTGTGGACTTCACTACATATTCACTACTTTTATTACGTTCCCGAAGCTTTCTACATCTTAGAATGAGTTCAGCGAATCGACTACTAAGCTTTGAAGACCATTAACTTGCTGTGACAACGCTGAGCCGTGTTTTTTCAAAAGTTAGCGAATAATCCTGTCAGACATCTCCATCGTGTGTGCCCTCAGTTATCGACATGCTTTATTTCATGACAATAATTCGCTTTGCAGGATTTGATCAGGGTTAGGTTCTATTCGCAATCGAACTATACATGACTTGACTTGCTGCTGCTCTGTGCTTGAACCATGGACGATTCCTTGCTCGACCAAGTCTACGTCACAAAGCGAATCAGTTCAGATCACAATGACCTGCTGCATGACGTGTCGTTCGACTTTTTCGGGAAGCGCATGGCCACCTGTTCCAGCGACCAGAACGTGAAGGTGGGTCTGTCGCTTTTCCTGCCAGTGGTCCAGTCCAGGTTTTACTACGTCGTTTGCCGATGTATCCCAGTGCTCTTCTCAGTTACATAAACACGGGCGTCGGAAGGGGGGAAAGGGAGATATTAAACCCCTGGATTTCAAATTTGGCCATTTTCCTATTAAATTTTTCGAAAAAAGGATGTTACTGTTCGAGTGGGTAAAGTGAAATTTAACGATTTTCGAGTGGGTAAAGCGAAATTTCACTATTTCGAGTGGGTAAAGTGAAATTTAACGCTATTCGAGTGGATAAAGTGAAATTTCACCATTTCCCCCCTGAAAAAATCCTCCCGACGTCCATGCCCATCACATATGGAGAAGCAGAGGGAGACAAAGCATGTTTTTTGCGAAGCTAAAAATTATTTTGGCTTTTATTGACGTTCACCCTTGTGTGCAGTAAATACTTGCGGAAGATTTGTATTTCTACTGTACTGTCCCTCTCTGGTGCTTTACCTGAAGGTGTGGGACGTGGACGAAAATGAAGAGTGGCATTGCACAGCGAGCTGGAAGACACACGGCGCGTCGGTTTGGAAGGTGGCCTGGGCCCACCCGGAGTTCGGTCAGGTCCTGGCGACCTGTTCCTTTGACAGAACTGCGTCCATATGGGAAGAAACAGGTCGGTGTCAATCGGGGCAAGAATTTTATATTTTAACGTAGAAATCGTTTTTTTTTTAATGCGGAAATCGACCAATTCCTGTTGTTTTTGCTTCTGTGTGCGCTGAGTTTTGCTCGTTCACGTTTCTCGATTGGTTTTGCAGTTGTGGAGAATGCAGCTTCGCAAGCGGAAAAAATCTGGGTGAGCCCGCAGTTGGTGTTGCGATGAAAGCAACCCAACCCTGTCTTGCAGATAAGCAACTTTTGCTTAGAACGTCGTTCATAGCGCGTGTCCACTTTTCCGAACTTCATCGCATGAACAGCTGAGTTACGCTTTGCGCTCAAGTGCTTACGCTGTGGAACACTTTACGTTTTTTCTTCTTGGACTTGCAACGTTTTATTTCTTAGTCAACGTGTCCTTTTGTTTGGCTACAAGTCTCCTGAAACATTTCCAGCAAAGCTGTGAAGTAAATCGTAATCGTTGCAACACGTCTTGTATCCTTGACACGCCATTAAGACGAAGGATCACTTCTCTTTGATCGCGGCTTTTCTTTGATCCAGGTGCACAAGGCGAGCTTAGTGGACAGCAGGACTTCGGTTCGTGACATAAAGTTTGCTCCGAAGCATCTTGGTCTGCAAGTGGTGCGTGGTTTGATTTGTTTTTGTTTTTTTTTCTTTAAATTTGCACCTTAACTACTGTGACATAACAAGCGGTGCTTGTTCGAATGCTGCGTGCTGTGGTGGATGAAGCCGGCGTAAGNGTTTTTGACCAACCTGCAAGTGTTAGTTTGGTGGAAAGTCAGACAGCAACGAATTAGATTAGAATTTTTAACTAGTTGGTTTGAGTATTGAGCAACGCAAAGTCTTATCGTAAAGATCTTATCTTGGAGCGTAAAATCTTATCATGACCGTTCCGTCGCAAATGTGAGCTGTTAGCGCTGCAAAACGACAATGTGCCACCACAGGANGTTGCCACGTTCCAANTTTTCTTCGTCATTTTTTTCAACAGTGCTTTCACCTTGATAACTGTATGTAAGACGGTTTCTTGCGCATGGTCTGGAATATTCCCTCTTAGGTGCGTAACTGCGCAGTACCACCAGACCATTTCCAAAGTGAAATCTCCTTTTCGCGCACTTGCAACATTCCAAAACATTGGAAAAACAGGAAAACAAGAAGCTATTTCAATTAAGCGTGCATTTTGTTCGTAGTTTGACAAAACTGTATACTGATTCTAATAATTCACGAAGTTCGTAATTTGTTTAGAACTCTGCTAACTCAGCCTTAAAGTAATCGTACTGGCTAAACCAAACATTTGCTCAATGTAATGCTTTCCCGGGGGGGAACAGTGGACGTGCGGTTATCCTCTAATATTCTGAAATAAGGTGATTCCGCGAAACACTTCACCACACATGACGTCCTGTCGCAGGCGACGTGCTCGGCGAACGGAATCGTCCGCATTTACGAAGCCCCCGACGTCATGAACCTGTCGCAGTGGTCGGTCCAGCACCAAATCAACTGCAAGATATCATGCTGCTGCGTGTCGTGGAATGCGTCGACGTAAGCTTTCGAATCGCTTGTTCTGTTCTTCCGCGCTTGCCTGTGGTGTTTGGAAACAGTTCGTTAGGGACGGCAAAAGGAATTGTTAAAACAATTCCAATACCTTCGACAAACTGGTTTCATGTCCGACCCGTGATGTAACAAGTCAGCATTGTGATGTTACAAGTCCGTATTGTGACGTTTCAGCATTGTGACTGCTTGTCGGCAGGGCGACATCACAGCCGCTGCGATAGCTATTGGCAAATTGTTACCATGCACCGAAATGTCATGATACAAAATCGAATGTGGCTGAATTGTCTCTGAATACCCGGGATCTTGAATTATTAAAGAGATTTTTTTAGCTTGTTTATAAAGATGGCGGGTTGTGACACCCAAGAATTTTTAAATATGACCGTAGGCCAGGGGTGCTCACACTTCTTCAGCGTGCAAGATACTTATAAAATCAACAAGTCAAAATGATCTACCGAATACAAAAATGTGTTTATCAATACATTGAAAATTATTTTTGCAATGTATGGTGCGATGCACCTTACATAACCACATGAGCCCATATTTCAATTTACCTGAATTTTTTTAGGAATGTGTGTTGGTGTGAAGAACATTATGCACAATCTTGTTGCAAAGCACCAAGTTCGAATAAAGTTATGGACGTTTGAATGCAAAGGACGGACATGTCCCTCCACCGGCGCCCGAGGTACTAATGTCATGCGATCTACCCACAATACCTTTGCGGTCGACCTGTTGAGCACCCTTTACGTAGGCGGACTCGGTGTTAATCTACAGCATATAACTGTTTGGCTGCGGCCTCAAAATCATTCTCCCAAGTTATCACTGCAATGCACCCGGTTGACCTCGCAAGCTTCGTACCTCGTCCCAACTGAGTCAAGTCATCGCTGTTGTTCCGTGAGCGACCGCGTGCGTTTACGTCACCAGGCACCGTTACCATCAACCAATGATCGCGGTCGGCAGCGATGATCCTTCCCCGACCACCGGCGGCAAAGTCTTCATTTTCGAATACAACGACACCACGAGGTGGGAAACATTCCTTTCGCATGTCGCCAGGTGGCGTGGTTTGCTTCATAGCGCTTCGTCATCGCATGCAGTAGTGCCTTCGGCGCTTTCGTGCAAAAACATTACTGGTGAAGCGCTGCAATGCAGCCGGCGTTCTCTCTATATAAAGTTGTTTTCGCTTTGTCGCCCTTGACACGGCAGTGATGTTGGCGCTGGTTACAAATGACTTCAGGTAGTGGTTCCCAAACTGCGGTACGCATACTACTAGTGCAGCTATGCCAACCCACGGGCCGCATGCGACCAAGTCGAAGGTTTTGTGCGGCCCAGCTTAGGTTTTCGCTGTGGTATAAACAGCCTATACATGCTGACAACCTGTCCTTGTTTTGATGATCTTAAATTTGACATTTTTGATGCAGGTGGTCGTCAGCGCCACCTGATCACGTCTGTCCTGCGTGCTGGGAGATTTCAATATGTCCACTGACACGTCGGTGCGCAAGTCTTTACTAGTTTTCTGATTTCTTCCTTTGCTCCATTGCCACTAGAGTCCTGCACGGGCTGAAACTTTTTGTCCCCTCCCGCCCCGAACCCGCAAAATTTAAACCCGCGCCCGCATGAGTTTGTGAAATCTTGCCCGCACCCGCACGCGCCCCGCATACTATCCCAACCCGCGCCCACCCCGCACTTTTTCGATCTCAAACCCGCACCTGTCCGAAAATTACGAAAATCTCATAACACAGGGCGAGTTTTTGTTGCAGTAAAGTCGTTAGAAATATGCATTTATTTTGAACAAAAGCTGCATTTATGCGCAAGCATTTTAAATGCTTTAAATTCCCAAGCAACGTTATGCACTGTGGAGCGAAGCTTTAGCATGCTGAGCAAATAGTTGGCAAATGATCGGCATTTCTCGGCAGATAATGTTTGGAAATATTTAACATTATATGTAAATAAATCGCTTGAGTAAATCACTGTCACCTAAAACTGTATATACACAACTATACTTAAAAATTGCCAATATAATCTCACAGCCATTTTGTTCATTTCGCATTTGTGTCAGCTTCTGGTTTTCCAAACTTTTGATAGAATGATCTTTCGCACATTGAATTTTCCCGGAACAAGGTGGTACGTGGTGACAGTACGAGACCCACAAATGGTATGCGATCAGAAGTTTGGGAACCACTGCGTCAAAGGAAAGCTTCATCCCGAAATTTTCTTCAACGCTGCCATTTTCCCGCGCTTTCGACACGTGACCGGAAAAAGAACGCAGCGTATGCATCTGTTTTCGTTCAATAAGTCTCAATAATAATCCTCTGTCGCGCTTCGGTTTCGAACCGCCGATATGTCTGTCGCCACTCCTGTCCAAAACAATTGCGTCGCTGCAGTCTTTGCCACTGTCCCAAGATCTTCACAACGTTTCAGGGACTGGGTAAAGATCATGACCCTGATGTCGGTCACCGACGCAGTGAACGACCTCTGTTTCGCCCCGAACCTCGGCCGAAAGCACCACCTCCTGGCCGTTGCCGCCGACGACCTGCATATCTTCAAACTGAAGCCGATGAAGTAAGCGCTTCCGTGTATGAAGCCGGAAACTTGCTTTTTAAGTTCTGAATTGTGGATTGTTATTTTGCTGCAAAATAAAGAGAAGAAACCCGCGTTTCTTGAAAGTGAGCAAATAAAAGTTTTAGCAGGTACGCGTTGGGCGTCTTTGCGCTCCGTTTTGATGGCCCCTGCCCAATGCATGCTGGTGAGATCGCCAAAGAAGCACGTTATACCAGCACGACAGGTTCTTGAAGCCGTCAGCGTTATAGAGAAAAAGCGCTTGTGAGTGCTGACGGAGCAGCGAGAAACCTCTTGATGTGCGTGACTTGCATCCTTGCTGTAGTATGTGTAGCAATCGCCACAACAATGAGTTCAGGCACTAAGTTATACACTTTGCAGTGTAATCCCTCCTATCGTCGTAACTGCTGCTTTGGCTTTTCTGACCATTCAACAGCTTCAACTGACAGATGCCTGATGTCAAGTGTGTACTGTGTGGTGCATGCCGAACTGTTGATGGCGTGTCGTGTTACGCGGTTGCGCTCGCTGCTGCCGGAGAAATACTTCGAGATGGTGTTCAAGTTCAATTGAAGTTTTGTTGAAAATTGAAGTTTCATTTCATTGAAATCGTGTCGAATCGTCGCCAACAACAAAGCGTTGTTTTCAGCGACGCCGAAGCTTCGTCGTCCGGATCGACAGAGCTCAGCACAGACGAGATCGCTCGCTTCACCGAACACAACTGCGCGGTTAGTTTGTAAAATGGCTTCGATTTACTTTCAGCGTATATGTTACATCATAGTATGTATGTTACGTCACAATACGAGGCGCATTGCCGAAAAAGTTGCCAAAGGGTGTGTGCACGTGAAGCTTTTCAAAGACTACGTCCACGCTGAGACTAAAGCCAACCTTGCTTTCCTGCCACTGATTACATTCAATTTGCCTGATTGAAAACAGGAAAGGATTTCTCCTTGCGCGGAAGTGCAAGCGCTTTCGAGTTGACACAGCTTGCCTTTCAACAATGTCAATTTCAAACACATCCAACAACGCGACAACTGTAGCTGCTAGTGACTTGGAACAAATATATCTGTTAANCGAGGAATGCTTAGGGTCGTTTTTTTCGGAGCCTGTTTCTCACGTTTGCCTCGGTGGATGGAGTTATCTTCCTGTTCAGTTACGCCCCTTCATTTTAGGTTGGTCGACCCCTTCTTCAAACGTCAACATCTTCGCGATTGTTGTGGGCGAAATCTTCACGACATCAACAGCAACCGAGGCTGACGCTTCGATTGTGTTTTTCGCTGTTTTCATTTCTTTGCCTAAACCAGTGTTTCTTAACCTTTTTTACATATTTCACCCTTTCATCAAACAAGACTGACAGACGTACCCCCAATACACTCAATGGTGCTCATTTATTGAAAATACGAAATTAACAAACTCTTACAGTTGAGAATGCTTTATAAAAATTTACATTGGCTGCAATTTGTTCAGTAAATTTAACCCCTTGGAAGATGAAATTTACCCCCAGGGGTATATTTACCCCAGGTTAGGAATCACTGTCCTAAACCCTCTGGCGCGACTTTATTTCGCAGGTGATCAACGTGTGTTGGAACGCGCTCGGCACTGTGCTGCTCTCTAGCGGTGACGACGGCACAGTTTTTCTTTGGATGGGTGAGTTGTGTCTTGTTTCGCCTACCTGCGTCTCGCGCTTTGCGCTACTTGATTGATACCTTGTCACTTACCTGAGCGATCGCTGAAGATCTTTCTACCGCTCTTTATCGAATGTAAAATTCCTCAACGTCAACATCGAACTCGTTTGCGGGGGTCCTCATGCACTTAAACTTCGATGCTTCAAGTTTCTCGTCACAAGTTTTTTTGTGTTTGATGCGGACAACCTGCAGTGTAATTCGTTGGGGGTCAACCTGTCAGGCCCAGTCCTTTCTCACTTGTCGCTTACCCCCTCCCTGATGAACAGGACCACTGCTTTTGTGCTTGTTCAAGTCATTTTTTGTTTTGGTTCCATTGGATTTTCACGGATTTCTGAAACTAAAAAGTTCGTCACAAACACAACAAACGTCACTTCCACTTCCGTGGTATTTTTTGACCTGTTTTATGAAAAAAAAGCGAAATTGTAAAAGCACTGAGTAGAAAAGCAGTGAAAATCCAGTGAAAATGTTCAAAACCGCGAGATCAGTTGTAGTTTTGGCGTTGTCAGCGTTGTCTTTTACGCGGTCACTGCACCTACTGCAGATGGATACTAGAAAAACTGTTGTTGTGGAAATTGGACTTGTTCGTTTGTCCCACGACAAGTGGCGCTGCGTTCTGGTCTAAAGTGAAAACACAGTACTGTACTTACTTATTTTCCGACCCATCGCCAGCCTCGGTATAGTTGGGGGGTTTCAAGTGGTCATCCCGAGGGTAGGTCAAGAACAGATTTAATTTAATATTTTGTTAATCATACTGTGTAAGTATTCAATTAGCAATAAACGGATACACTGTCTTGTAAATCGGGGCTTGAAACTTACGTTTGGAGGCAGCCATGTCCAGTCTCCCCTACAGCGACGGGTCTCATCTAAATGGGTTTGAACGTATTTGTCAAAACGCGTGCGCCGGCTTCATTGAGATTGCCCCATAAATAAACAATTGAAAACGTTTTTCCGCAGCCAATTACCTCGGAATCTGGAAGAGGGTGGGGGTGATCCGCAAGGATCCGTCGCCGGTGCTCAGCGATTATCAACTGACGGGAATAACGACTGAAAATGACAGAAGGCAGAGAGAGTCTCAAAACGGCAACAACAGGTACATGCCAAGCATGAACCGTTAAAGCGCCAATGGCCCGAGATGGCCGCGCCCTGGCGCTGCTGGCCAGAATGGCCCTGCTGCTACTGTCTGCTAACAAGTTGAGTTCTGCATCTCGCACTCGGCCTTGACTCGTGATTTTTTAATCTTTTTTAAACTTTCTGTTGCCCATTGCTTTTGCATTTTTCTCATTGGACCGTTCTGCTCCAGTAACACAACCGATGCAAGCTCTCATTGGACCGTTCCGCTTCAGTAACACAACAGTTGCAGGCTCGAACAAATGTACATGTTTGGCTGTATTTTTTCACTTTTTGTTTCTGATCAAAGCTGCTCAGACGTCATGTAACGGTGTACGAATTAACAACGCTCATGTTATGCAGGTGCTTGAGGCTGATATAACCAGTAGCTGTGCGTTTATACTTGCCGCCAAATTCTCCACGCGCGTTCAGGTATTTGTTTCGGTTTTCTCGGCTGTATTTCTTCTCCACACGTCGTTCAGAACAGCATCTTGTTTTGTAAATCAGATTTCAGTGGTTTGAAAATTTTCTTGCCATGCCTGTTTGTAGAATAAAAATTGGTGCCAACCTGCAAACCTTTTTCTCCTTTTTTCTCCGCCGTTTTCTCCTTTTCTTCTTTGGCCGCACCCAATTCTGAGAGAATGAGTGACTGTGAGTGGAAGCCTGACCTCACAACACAGTTATTCACGCTGTTATTTTGCGTGTTTTTCGTTTCGCCTGCAGTTGCTTATCCAGTCGATATTCGCGACGTTCTCCACATCATTCGAAATTTTTTCTGCAAAACGTGTAATGGCCCTCTCGCAGTCTTTGCCAAAGTCCAACGTAATATTTTGGCGGTCACCATCTTGTTGGCAGTTGACGTAAAGCGCTGATGACGCCATTTGCATGTCGATGGTGATCAAGCGATCACGCCGTTCACGAGATCACGTCTCACGCCGCTCATATTTCATTTGAGATTGCTAAAGTTTCATAGGGAATCATGAAATTCAAGCCCACGTTTCTCAGAGTAAAAGTGGAATAGTGTGGCTGACTAGGCTGACGATGTGGTTTTGCTGAACGGAGTGCTGTTGTCTGCTAAGTTGCTTATCAACTGAAGCAGCTTCATCAGGCAAAAAGATTTTCTAACGATTTTGTTGGATTTACGTGGAAACTGACTCAGTGAGAACTTCTCACCGATACGACCTGCGTTTCACTGAAATCTGAAATGCTTGAAAGTGTTTTTCAACCCGCGAATACAGTAATTCCCACTGTTCATTGTTTGCAGTTCGACGCTGGCTTCCGCTCAGTCTGTTGTCGTGCTTTCACACCACGCTTCTCGCACCGCTGTCGTACTACTGCATGATCGATACGCAACACTCACTGTTACTGCATGCTGAACCGTGATGCTAGTTTCCAGAGTAATCCTGCAGCCTGCCACACCAATCTTTTTTTACAGTGCTTGCATAGCCAGCGACTCACTTGCATGCATGTAAAACACAGGGGAACATCAACTCGTTTCTGTGTTTGCCCTCTAACAAATTGCTAATATTCGCCCTCTACTTGCAAACTGCAATGTTCGCCCTCTGCTTACAAATTGCTATATTCGCCCTCTGCTTAAAAACTACTGTATTCGCCCTGCGATTGCTATTTAATGCGCAGTGCAACATCACGTTTTCCCGCGTCTACCTTGCTTGTCCACATGCATAAAATTTCTCTGCACAGGTTACGTTCCCCATGCGTGGAAACGCAGACGTTGGTGACACTTAATGGCTTGANCTTAGTAAATTATGTCACTTCATCATTTTTGCTCTAAACAACCATCCAGTTTATTCACAGACGACGCAATGGGTTTTTCGGTGTTGGCATAGAAACAGCGGGTAACGGTGAGTGGGGAAGAATTTCGATGATATTGCAAAGGGACGTATAGAGAACCACTTTTAATGTTTTTGGTCTTTCGAAATAGGTTATGCGATATATACTGACCAAAATCAAGATAGGCGTTACTAAAAGCGGTGAAAGCCCAACGACGTGACAATTTCAGCAAGATTGCATCCCATGGCATATCGCAAAAGAAATTTGCTTCTTTTATTTCAGTTATTTTTTCATATTAAGGAAATTTACGTGATGGTGACTGATTAAGCGGCTAAGTAAGAAAAAAGCAAATGTTTTGAAATGCTTATTTGTACGGTCATGATTGATGACGAGGCCGGAGGCTCGACTTGAGGTGAACGCTCTTTTGAAACCAAACCGCCCGGTTGCTAAGCAAATGCTGTGTACGTGTTTTGCAAAAAGATGATTTGTTTTCAGTTACTATACTAGGTAGCTTTTAATCGTGGATCAGTTCCAGACCTACTGAGAGAGCGTAATACATGTTGCCTCATATAGTACATTGTGGTGCTGGGAGTAGCGAAGCGAAACCAATACAAGCAACTAAGCGCTTTTTATTTGGTTTGTTTCTCTTGTCTTTGCTTATACCAGTTGGAAAATTCGACGCGACAACTGTGCGTTGAACCTCGTTAATTTTCCGAAGTCTGTTACCGAGTGATTCTTTTGCAAACTGGCTTTTGTCACTTTTCGTTTGAAAATACTTTTTTGTCACTCAGTCTTTCTGTTGGCCGTTGTTGTAATTTTATTGACTGGTAAATAAAAGTGTTTCTCAAATGATCTGCTTGTTCGTAGCTGCATAAGCTTTTGCGTTGCCCGCCAGCCAGGGGCGTAGCGAGGTTAGATGGCGCCCGGGGCAAGAAGCAAGTTTGGTGCCCCCATGTTCGAAACAGGGTCTTTCGGAAGCAAATTTACTGTATTGAAGAAAGTACTTGCGACATAGTTGGGATTCTTGGCGCTCCCTCGCAGTTGTTTGGGGCCCCCCATATTGACTCAGCGCCCGGGGATTGCACCCCCCTTTCCCCCCCTTGTTGCGCCCCTGCCGCCAGCAGCATGACAGTTTGAATCATACGAAGCATGTTACTGATTCCTGTGCAGTGTTTGTTTATCTTTTTCCATTTCTTGAACTTTTTTCGCCACTGAAGCTCCGGAGCCAAAAATCATTTAATATACAGTAAGCTAATTACTATCAGCGGCTGAAAAGCTGTTTTAAACGCGCTGCTTTCGCACAAATTGTGTGAAGTTTATTACCATAGAGATGATGTTCGCTGCCCATCTCTATGATGGTAACCACCGAGATATTTCCACTCACGGTGATTTCCGTATCAAACCGCCGGGGAGGGAAACGTGACCGACCGTCGTGTCAAAGATCCACATCCGTTTTGTGCGCACAGCGCTTTGCACGCATTGGTGTGTTTGGTCCTGGTTGCGTTTTCAATGAGTTGTTTTAAATGTGCTGGCGTTTTGGGATTTGTTCCAAGAACACGCGCTTGTGACTTATCGCCTTGCTAGTTGAGATTTTGCAACTCAAGTTAGTTCATATTTTTCTGCTTTGGCGTAATTAATTTTTTTAGTGAACCGCGTACCCGCCGAAAGCGCTTTCTTCTTTTGCAGAATCAACTTTCGGCGTTTTACTTACGGGAGGGCGCCGCCGCCGGAAAGACCCCTGGAACCACGTTACGCCGGAGCTTATTACTGATTGCGTCTCTGGCCAGCATCTTATCTTTGACAGTTACTGACTGGCCTGCTCTTACATGCCGTCCATCGTACTTTATATAGCCGTGATGAACGAAACATTGTGACCGCACAATCGCTAACCATACGTCACAGCAGTACCTACTACGCGAAAGCTCTGAAAGCGGATCAAATTCAACTTCCCATTTGTTGTGCGATTGTTTTATGCTAGACACAAACATAACTAGCAACTAGGCGCGTTGTACCAGTGACAAGGGTATTGGTTCATCTGCAAAAACTATCTGCTGTCCAAGTTTCAATCAATCAATATTGCAAAACTAAGTTCCTGTTTTTGTTTGACAATGTGCTTTTTTTCAAAATAACTCTGTAACCAGGTTTTTTAAAAGTTTTTTTTAAAGGAACACCATGTAATTTTATGAGGCCGCATGTTTTAGCAAAACGTTCAAAATAATAACAAAATGTTTTACAGTATTGTCAGTCAAGGCGTAGCCAGGGGGGGCAAAAGGGCCATGGCCCCCGAATTTTTAGAAAATACAGCCATGTTGTGTTTTGAGAGGCGTTTTTCCAAACAAAATAGCGTTATTCGCGTAAAATCAAACATTTTGGCCCCAAAAAAATTTTTTTGGTTCCCCCCAAATTTTTGGGCTGGCTATGCCACTGTTGTCAGTCACTGTGCACAGTTGTAGGCTACTGGTGTGTTTACAAAAATGGCAACAAATTTTTCAATTCAACTTCACTAAACAGCTCTTGTTCATCACTAAAATCATCTGTTTCTTACTTGTCATCTGTGGATTCTACGGTCTTTAGTGCTCACTCTGTCTATTTCTGATCTCTTTCCAATCACAAATCTCATGAGCAATCCCAAGCGCGCCCGCTGCTTTGGACCCAGTCTCATCGCCATGGGGGCTGTGGCGAGCCTAGCCGGGCCCAAAGCCCCGCAAATTGAAATATAATACACTATAAATCAGTGGAGCTCGTGTCAATTTTTAGAATGCCAAGCCCCATGCACAAACGTAAAGACCCTCTAATGAAGATTTTTTGGCAGCGGTTCTGTCTGGACCGTTCATTGAAACATTTATCATCGCATTCAGAGCTACATCAAGCAGCCGTTGTTTGGTTTTAAGACGGCGCAGAGTTGAAAATCCTAGCTCTGGCAAGCTGTGACAAGTGGAATGAGCAGCACAATGCAGACATATCGGTTGTCTCGTCGACCATACTAGCCCAGCATGGACTCTGCTTGACATTAGAAACAATGCGGTCATTCAAATGTTCCCAAAATGAGCAAAACAAACACGATTACTGCTGCAGAAGTGGTATGGCGGAGGTCGGGAAGATAGGCGTAGCCAGGGCGGCCTAGGAAGCCATGCTCCCCACAGTTTTTGAACATGTAGTCATATTGTGCTTTGAGAGGCGGTATCCCAATATAGGTGTTATTCACCTAAAAGCAAACATTTTGTCCTCCCCAAAAATTTTTGGACTGGCTATGCTATTGGTCGCGAAGCCGATCAATATGGCCAATGCGGTTCACCAAGGTTTGTAAGGAAGCTGTTTTTCGATCCGCTATCTCTTTCAAAACGCAGTAAATCAGTTGTACGCGCTCAGCTGCATCGGCTGCATCAGCTTAAGGCCGGCCCTGGGGGTTTTGCTGAGCATCGAACGATAGAAGAAAAAGGATTAAGCTAGCCTGGATTATTCACCGTGATTTCATGCAGGATTTTATCATATTTTGAATGCAAGGGCAATATAAACTTCCAACTATCAGACCAGTAATGTTTGTTAGTCTGAGGTCGAATGTCATATCTGTCCTTTGTATAAAGGACTTTTGACTGGGGAAGAGAAATGGTTTTGGCTGTAGAGGAAAGTGTAGGAACTGGGCGACAATTGCCCCCAAGTAAGTATGTTAAAAAGCCTTGATTTTAAGACAAACACTGGGGTACTTTAGCACACTGGATTTTCCCCAGAGTTTTGAGTAAACATTTAATCAATTTGCTTATTCCACAGCCGCATTTCCTAGCTTTTCAGCTAGCCTACCAGTTGAGGGGTTCTAAAACACAAAACTGAAATAAGTTGAAACTTTTAAGATTTTATTTAAAAATGATGAAGAAGAGTTGGAACTTTTAAACTGCTTTCAAAAAACAATTTTTAATCAAAAAATTGCCGCACCCCTGAAGGTGCCCCCCGGTGCCCTGCCCCCCCTCTTGTGCGCCACTGGACACTACCAACCGGTAATACCAGTGATGTTAAACAGAAAGCACTGTTTATTTAGAGATTTCGCTTCCTACTTCGATCTTGTTCAAAACACCCGCTCAGCTACCGCTACGGATGTTATTACCGACAAATTGCTCTTGAACGCCGTGTAGGCTACTAGAGTATTTTTATTTTTCACCCCAAAACGTGTTGAAATATCCCATAAAAAATTGATTTTGTTTGTTGTGTTAAGTTACGTGGGAACTTGAGGTTTAGAAGAAATGTATATTGGCGCTGTTGACCGAAAATTAGTGATAAATTGCGCCATCAAAATCCGTTTCATATAAGTCCTTAAACCTTTATTATACTACGCAACAGCTTGAAGCAGACTAGAAAATTCACACAAAAGATAGAAACCGAAACCTAATAAGGGTTTAACAACTGTGAGGATAGCCATTACCTGTTCTTTAGTTGCAGTGTGCTGAACTTTACGAGTCTATCAGACTTTTTTTTCCAGAGAAGACAAGGCTCCTTGATCTTTGAGCCTTATTTGCATGACTTGCATTTTTCGAAATCTTATTCAAAGCAAACCAACAGTTTTGACAGGAGCAACGTACTAGCAACAAATGGTGGATTAAAGGGAGGTGAGCGAGGCACTTGCCTTGCTCCCTTATTACGGGCCTCCTCTCGAAGTGTTTCGAGAGTAAATTTTCCTCATTTCGGTGAAAAACCTATTACCCACTCATATAATATACTCCGAAGCATATCATAAGTAAGTACTCTGCTTTCAAAGGGCCCTCAACAGCAACTGCAATGTGCAGGTACTCTGCTTTCAAAGGGGCCCCCAGCAACCACTGTATTGCGTAAGTAGGCTACTCTGCTTCAGATGGGGCCACCAACAGCAGTTGTAATGTGTACGTAATCTGCTTTAGAAAGGCCCACCTGCAGTGTGTAAGTACTCCGCTTTCAGGGGGTCCCCCAACAACAACTGTAATGTGTACTCCGCTTTCAAAAAGACCCCAACAGCAACTGTAATGTGTAAATACTCCACTTTCAACGGGCACCCAAAAGCAACTGCAATGTGTATGTACTCCGATTTCGAAGGGGCCCGCAAAAGCAACTGCTATGTGTAAGCACCTTGCTTTCAAAAGGGCCCACAGCAACTGTGATTTATAAGTACTCTGCTTACAAAGACCCCACCAGCATCTCTGATGTTTAAATAAGGAAAAGCTTCAAACCAACTTCAATATCTTACAAATACTGCCGGATAAAATTTTTTCCAAAAAGTTCTGAATAGACCCTATCAAGTTAGTGCAAATATTTATAGAAAATGATATTTTTTTTCACTGTCAGAGAATGAAGCTTCTCATAATATAGTGTGGACGACTGTGAAGAGGGTCCCTGCTTTAAGAGCATATGTAATGCATGTGAAATCCAAAGAGTTTTGTTGTGTTCAAGCAAAGACCTGTTTTGTACTCCATTAATCTGTATCAGGCTCAATTTGCTTTTTTGATTTAAGCCTTTTGTAAGTTGCAGTATAAATTTGTGGCGGAAGCTAGCCTAAACTTCCAGCTGTGAGGGGGAGCTAGTCCGCAGAAATTTGAGAAAAGCGCATCTGACAATCCTTCGCCTAAAAACTGACTCTTACGAAATCCGCGCACTACCAGAAGTGTAGTCTCTTGTAACCTACAGTAATTGCAAACGGAAGGCAATCAGCTCAACCTTTGTTGTCACAGATCCGACAAAGAGCAAAGTTCAATGGCGATTGATCGTCAAACACGGTTTCTGAAAATACATTAGAAACAACTACTGGTAAGCGCGCAGCTAAACTACCAATTAAGACAAACTTCGTCCGATTAGCTGAGCGCGCGACAAGCGATTAACAAATGTACATGCACACGACTGCGGTTATTTACAGTAGATCAAACACGCATTAGCGCATGACCAGTGGTGTAACCAGAGGCTTGAGCCAGGGGGGTGAACTTAGTTGAGGGAGACCCATTAGCCTCGCTACGCCACTGGTATTGTCTCTCTCAGAATGACGCAGTATGGATCACAACTGAGCTTTTTTCATTATATTGTCTACACTTCAACAACATAGCTTCCTGTGCTGAACAAATAAGTCAAGAAGAAAAGCATAACGCGGCTCGATTGTTTAAACGTACGAAATAGCTTGAAATTAGCAATTCAACCATTATAAGTCTTGTGCGTTTTCCTCAATCTCTTCTAGAATAAAGTCGATGTCTTCGTGTTCCACAGCTTCGTTGACAACAGTGGTGAAGAAAAATGTTGGCAAATCGCCCACGCTTGCATATGAAATCATCAAAGAGCCTTTCTTTTGCATCCTAGACAAAAAAATCGTGGCTTGATTTCAACAATTTGCTACAGGTTACAACCGACCTCGCAGTGTGTTTTCAATGTAACACACAAGAAACTGAAAAGAAACTCTGGACACGAAATTTCGTTTTAGTGACGGTTTAGGAACGCTTTTCATAGCAGCTAAATAAACTACAACAGTATTGTAACCATTCATCATTTGCCATAGCGGTAATGACCAGTCTTCATTACATGATACTTTGGTGTTGCTGCGAGTCATGGTAGATTTACTTTTTCTGACAACTTCAGAAAATTGCTGAGTAGCGCAAAAAGTAGCCTTGCCACAAGTAGCAGAGTAACTGAAGCTTGCTTAATTGTTGGAGGATCCAAGAAAAAATGGAAATCTAATTGTTTAATCAGGATATATTTCCTATTAATAACTGTCGTAAATGATCATTTCAACTGCAGTAGCGTATGACCAAAACTCGATGCTCGTCACCAAATCTGGACGTACAATCCTTTGTCAGTTAGATATAGTCCCGTCTATCATGTTGTTCACTAAGCTCAGTGATTTTGCTTATCGAAGGTTTGTTTCATACCGGAGCATTACTGTTTGTTATGCACCGCAAACAGAACCAAAACAAGTTTAAATTATCATATTGAATTTCAGCCTATTCAAGATAGCTGAAGCAGGGGTTTGCGCAGTCTGGTGATTCCCGGAGCAACCGTTTGGTTGTGTTTCCCTACCGAATAATAGTATTGAGGAATGCAGGAAATACAGGCATTTGGAATAGGCAAATCTAAAGTTGACAAAAATACAGGTTTAAAAAATTAGTTTCAACATATTTGAAAGAGTATTTTTTGTATTTGATGTGTTAGGCTTTGATTTTTTTTATTCTGAGGGCGTAAAATGCAGTTTTTTGAGCAAAATTATTCCGGGTATGCATTGTGAAACTTGATATTGCATTCAACTACGCAAATAAGCATCAAATAGGTCAACCAAAAACAGATAGCGCTTGTGAGGCACGGCACGAGATGAAGTTGTCTATTTTTTCTGTGATAAATTTTATCTGAAATTGTACAACCATCCAGCTTGATGCATTACTGCACTTTATGCTTATCTGCACTACAAACAAATTGCTAAGGATATAAGGATAAAAACTGGTAAAGAAGTTACTCTTTATATTTAACTAGAACATACGAGCACTTCGGTTGCACAATTACAATTTCTTTTTTCTAAAATGATTTGTATCGTCTCCCACCTCAGGCAAATTCCCATCAGCACCATGCAGCAAGTGTTAGGAGCCTTATAATACGAATAAGCATCTGTAATAGGATTTTTATAAGATCATATGTTTGCAATTTCACTCTTTGGATGCCGCGTTCCATAAACGCCCGGAGCCGTTGCCCCGTTCGCTCCCCCGTCTGCACGTCCTTGGGTTGAAGAAAATATTGCCCAAAGCTATTTTCAAGAATATTTGGAGCAAGAAAGAGTAAATAAAAAACGTATCGAGTAATACTAACTGAGGAACAGTAGGTGTTAGCTTAGTTGCAAGCGACCTTTTTTCAGTACTGTATTAATCTCCAGTGATTTACTGTTGTGGTATAACTGCATTATGCTCATTGTGAATACTTTGAATTAGGCACCAATTTGGCAACAAAAGGAAAATATCTGATATTTCAGACATGAGATGGAAAACCTATGGCATTTCAGACAAGCATATTTTTCCTTCCTGCTCTTGGTCTAACTAAAGCTGTAAAAAGTATTGATTGAATTCCCCCAAACACCTTGCATATTGACTGAATGAACAAGAATAGTTGCAAACACGATTCCCTTGGAGCACATTTAAAAAAATATGAAGAATGAATGTGTGATCTGATCAACTACAAGCATTGAATCTGTTACTTTTTTGTGGTCACTAACCTTTGGTCTTTCCTTTTACAAACTGCGGTTATAATTCAACGAATAGAATAACCCTCCATCTGTAAGTTAAATACCTGTTTTTAATAGTTGGAATAATTTTTCCGATTTTTATGAACAATTTTTCATTTTCCTCACAGCTTCTAAGACTCGGTGGAATGAACCAGAAAGCAACGTTGGTGACTTCAGGCTGCAAAACATGAATATTTGCAAAAGAGCAGGCAAACCTTCCAGGTAGGTCCAAACCAAGAAAATAAGCCTTCATTTACTAGATCTACCTTTACCACAACTAATCTAATATTCCGTTAGTTCTGGCGGCAAAAAAACTTTTCCTCTGCGAAAATAGCATTGCGGTCATTTTTTGTCTAAAACTTTTGCGATCACCTAACTGAGCCAATTGTTATAAGCCACTGCTTGGCCGCACTATATCTCGGGGCAGGTGTTGAGCAGCCAGTCGATTGTCTCGTCATCCAGAACCGTCAAGCCGTGCGCTCCATAAGGAGGTCGATGATTGGACGGTGAGGGACAACATGGTCAATGGCCTGCTTCTCTGCGCCACACTCACAAGCAGCAGAAGGGGCAATACTCCTTTTGCGTTAAGTAGGAGCGGAAACGTTCGATACCAATGCGGAGGCGGTTAAGGTGGACCCACGCTGTTCTTGGCTTGGCAATTTTACTGTACAACCATAACAGAGGTATAAATACAACTTAATGCATTTTTAAAGAACTCTGCGCTTTAGATATAGTCGACTTATTTTGTTGATAGTGATTAGTCTGTGCACTGAAATTAGATTGAGTTTTGCAAAATGTTGCTTTTTCCCCGTATTCATCAGGGGCATAGCCAGCACGAAATTTGGAGGGACACATTTCTTTCTGGGAGAATTGTTTCATTGAGATTAAAAATGTTTTTTTCAAACGTATTTATGTTTTGTGATGCTTAGTGGGACTTGGCCGCTGTAGAATTACGGAAGAAGTGGATATTGAGATGAAAATTGAGTCAAAAAAGGTTGGGCACCACTGGGCTACGCTCAGTATGTGGAAGCAGAACAGTAGCAACATAAACAATGTAAAAATATCTTGAACTCACTGGTGGCCGTAATTCATAAAAATAAACGTGATGCCGTCGGAAACAGCGAAAAGGTTGCGCAACCCTGCCCTAGACTTCACCGATTAAACCGTCTCTCGTTTTACGTAGTACACTTGCATGTTAAAACTTGCCGGTCGTAGGCTTGCTTGTCGGTCGTTTCAGGTTTTCGATGCTCTTAGAATAGAAACGTTTTATACTGGCTTTTCAAAATTATTAGAGTGTCCAGGGTAGAGCTTCTCCATGATAATCTCGGTAAAGGTCACATACTTTTTAGATGGGCATGCATAGCTACAGCCAAAGAAGGTCTTAAGTAACACGGAAGGCTACCGATGTGTTGTGGCAACGACTGCTCAACGACATTTTTCATGTTCGTCAGGTGCAAGCAGCGGCGGATCCAGCCAGTAAGTTAGGGAGAGGGGCGATTTCAGTAATATTTGGTAGTCAAGTCTCATTACGGATACACTGCCGTAAGAGAAATGAAGGATACTTCACACCACTGCTGTGACAAAACAATGGACGGCAAAATGACCTTCTATCGCGAATGCTGTTTTCCGAATTGTCTAAAATCGTGGTAAATAAAGTTACTTTCGTAGGTTTTAGGGGGGGGGGCGATCGCCCCACTCGCCCCCCTGGATCCACCCCTGGGTACAAGAGATACGA
>JGI24159J19872_10001661_pt1 | contig 25040 bp, 12 predicted proteins | sample Ectturendosymbi4_FD_19872 | JGI IMG/M metagenome (IMG submission 19872)
GAGCTGGACTCGATGAAGCGTGACGTCTCGCGACAGTCGTACACGAAGCGCATCCTCGAGATCGTCTCGAGCATCCACAAACAGCAGGAGGAGATAGAACGCGTGATCGGCGACACCAGAGCTGTCCAGAAGCAAATGAACAAGATGAAGGGAAGGATCGATCGGACTTTCACCGCTATTGACGAAGCGATGTTCAAGGTAACGACTGAAGCTTCCGTTCAAACGACGGCGCGACTCGGTCTTGGCTTTTGGTCCCCTGGAACGTATCGTCACGACAACATCATCGATAGCATATCGTTGAAGAATAGAGGGGTGTTTTTTCGGTCTTATATTGCTCACGATACCTTTCGACTTTGCTGGGTCTGTCGCAGAGCTCAGCCTGTACCAGCAGCTGTTGCTGTATTGTCTGCAGCTGCTTTTATGTTTTCGGTCATGGACCGAATTTTTTTTGATACTGTTGCGCGACAATTGACGGAAATGTCTCAGCGAAAAAAAACCAGATCCGCAGCAATGTTCGACTCATTCGCTTAATCGAGAGCACGATCTGTTGGTCGTTGCAAGAAAGTGCAACTGACTGTAAATCGACTCTGGTTGGTTGCAAAACGTGGGCGGGGACGCACGCCTCGCTGCTTTCTGCGTGGTCGACGTGAAGCAACGGGTATGTTTTTGCAAAAGTCGCTGCCATTGCACACATTGCAGTCTTTTTATAGCTTGTCTCGGGCAACCGTGAACATATGGTTGGATAAGAATATTAATTAGTGCAAAACGACGGGCACAGAGAGAGTTTCCGGTAGCTGCAACATGCGACTGCTGCTGTCAAACATCAGGTTATTGATTTCCGCTGGCCGTTCTGCTCAATAAAAACATGTTCCGTTTTGAAATCAACAAAAAAACTCTTCATCCGCCACCTGCCTTCGCCGACAGACGAGCAGCACTCCTGTCGTCATGACGACCCACTCCGCGCTTTTGTTGCATTCCGGCAGCTCGTTTGTTTGTTCCTTTGCGCAGGACGCGAAGCGCGACGAGAACATCCGGCAAGCGTACAAGTACCTGGTCTCGCTGCACGACGGCTGCGCCGATCTGATCCGGACGGTCGACGACACTGGCGCCATCATGCGGGAGATTCGCGATCTCGAAGAACAGGTTCGATTCCCGCGCTTGCCGCATGGCTTGCGGACGTTTTGCTTATAATCGCTGCGTTTCGTCTGACATGGAAACAAGTTCGTTGGTGACGCGCGGTTTGCGTTTCGACTGAAAGAGAATTGAATCTGAGCGTAAAGCCCTGGTAACTCGTCTACAGCTGATGCGCTCCGGTTTGCTCGTCTGCGATCCATATGAGTCCCCAGTAGAAATAAGCAATGGGAGGCGGGGCGATTATCAGGGGGACACCGCAGGCAGACTCTGGCCAGTTCCAAGCAGGAGGGCCGTTTTGGGAATATACTGTAGTTGCAGCAGGAGTGTCTGTACAACTGCGAGTGGTTTTGTGAGCTTCATGTCGACCACTTTGTTCGGATTTATGACGCAGCAGCTCGTTCATGAACAATATAGCGTCGGAGTGTGGTTAAAATTTTGAAAACTGGTTAAAGTCCGAGTCAGCAAAACTGGACTCTTCTCATCTCTCGTTTATTCTGAATTAGGGGGTTNGTGAGTCAACAGTTACGCGATAGTCTGATTTGTCGTCCGTGGCTGTGGAAATAGATTGGACATCTTGTGTCCCAGATCTTTGACGCAGAATGGATTTTCAAGNCGTTANTTGCCAACTGCAGTGTCTGTGGTCGCAATGAGTGGTCTGGCGCATTGGATCAATCTAATGGAGAAATTGTGTGGAGAATTTTATTCTGTGAGCAGTGATTGTGTAGACCACTTTTTGTTAATTTTCAATTTCGATTGCCTTTTAGGAAAAATACTTAACTCGTACACTGTTGCAACCTCTCGGTAATGTCCGCGAAGAACAACACCCATCTATGTGGCGCGAACAAGCATAAATAGAGTGATCTCGTCGGGTGATTTCTATTGTTCCTTGCTGCCACAGCGTGAAGCTTTGCGTACTTGCCGCTCAGGCTTTCCGATCGCAACACTGCTTTGTGAAGAAGGTCATTCAAACAGCATCGTTAGCGAAGTACATNAAAAAGTCGGTTTTTTAACATCAAAGTTATGGACCGNACCTTGCAACTTTGGTGGAATCGNGATGACGTCTTTGGACAGACGTGGAAATTTCCACTTCTATTGTTGCAAAACTTAGGAAGTTACGTTTTGCCGTTGAGCGAAAAANAAACAAATCATCCTTTGTTGTTGCTTATTGCCGGGGTCTGTTCCCCTTTATCCGACCACAAAAGGGTCATTTTGTTAAAAAAACGCGATCTTAACAATCTTTCAAGGGATAGTGCAACGTAACCTTCTACTTGTTACGTTCACAGATAAATATTTCACCATCAAAACGTCATGTTACGTCAGCCAGTTTTTTAATCATTTGTTCCCAGTTCTTTTCCGCGTCATTTAAACGTCTGACGCGCGCGGCTACGGGCTTGCTGTGGATCACTGCGAAATGTCAGTGAACCAGTAAGTTGTTTCCGTGTCGCCAACAGGTGCAGCCAGGGAAACTGCTTTCGCGTGTCGGATGACTCCGGATGTGTGTCGGATGACTCCGGATGTGTGTCGGATGACTCCGGATGTGTGTCGGATGACTCCGGATGTGTGCCGCGCATTCCAAGCAGTTTTTAGTTTGTTGGCGGTATATGAAACAAAGTCACGTGTTTACGTTTATGTGTCCGCAGATCGAGCTCGAGTTGAAGAAAAAATCGGAAGAGAACCTGACGAAGATCATGAAGGACTTCAAAGAGATGAAAGCGGAAAACGCGGGGTTGATTAAAAAGCTGAAAAATCAGTGAATTCGTTTCTCTTCTCTGAAAAATCGCTCGCCGTCCCGGCCTTGTGACCACCTTGACCCCCCAGTTCGTTGCAACAGTTTACGCCAAACCCGTATTTGTGTGTGGTTCAACATCACAGGAATTGACCTCCTACGTGAGAGCAGCTCACTCTTCTCCCGCTTGAGTGCGCTGCTCCGCGTTCCTGAAGTTCCTCTTCGGCCGTGTTTGTCGTCATTCGTCACCATCACTCGGGTTCCTCAAGAAAGTGACCCGTTCCGGGCCTCAGCGGGCCAAACCCGCCTGCCCTGGCGGCAGCAAGCTGATGCAGGCATGGCAAATGATTTGCGAGACGAGACAGGATACTTCCTGATCCAGAAGGATCGAGATGATGTCACGCGAAGAAGACGACGCTGAGGCTGCGCTGCTGCTACTTGCGTAACAATCGAGTTGCGAAGCGCGCCTCCATTGCGCTGAGATTCATTTTTCAAATGCCGCGCGTTCAGGGACCGAGCAGCTCTGGACACTGCGCAAGTTATGTGGTTCGTGAATACATAGGTATATTTATCAGTGGTTCTATGGAATGAAACATAATCCTCAGTGTAGTANNCTTTTGATTGCCTGNGATTGGTTGTCAAAGGGAGGCGCTGACTGACGTAAATGATTCTCATGTGAACAGTGACGGCGCATGAATTGATTTGAAACGTTGACAGTCATGACAATGCGTTCGACCCGCGTGTATTTAAAACTTAGTGTGAATTGACGCTGCATCCAAAGCTTACGTTGGGTCCCATTCACTGTCTTACCGCACCTGTTCACCCTTAGGCTTTTGCTGAGCAGTTTTCGTTGATCGTCGCATACAAACGTGCAATAAAATTCTGTAAGCTCTCGATGTCTGGTTCGTTTGCGCGCGAAAGACCGTGGCCGCGCTCGCAGTGACGTAACGTCCATGTCGTCTCGCTGACGATTGCGTGGCAAAGGTATCTCAGCGTCACAGGTGATGATGTGATTGCCGCCGACCCTGGTTCGGGACAAGGTGCGATTTACAGACACTCCGCTAATCCGTGAAACCTTGATCGATCTGTGGACGCGTCACATCGTGCGATCCCCCCCTTTGAAAGGACAGAACCGCAAGATTTGACGCAAGTGATCATTTGTTAGTTTTATCTCCAATGGCCCTCGATTTAGCTTTGGAGGTGGAATGAACAATTAACAGTTGAATAGCCTCCTTTTTCTAAATTTTCGTTGTTATTCACGCGTGATTTCAACAGCGTTCGACTTCTGCGCAGCGCAACTGTCAGAACATCGTCTGTTACTGACTCTCTGCCTCGAATACCGGCGATTGTGGGGATCGGGTGTCAAAAACTCTGAAAAAAATTGTTCGTAAATCAGGGCTGGGTCCGGACCGTATAGCTANGACGCTACTGCCTGCGTTGATTGACATCACTGTTCTCTCGCAGCAAAATTGGCAGAGAATAAGTCAAAATACTTGCGGTAGAATCCGACAAGGGCACCTCTCACGTTTAATCGGATCAACACAAGTCATGCGCTTTCGTTTTAAGAAGTTGTATGGAAAGCACGAAACAGTTTGTTTGCACCACAGGCAGCTTTTGAAAAGGTTCTTGTTTATTTATCGACTGCAATCCAAGCGCCGCATTCAACGCACCGCGCATCCCTCTCCACACAATGCGGTGTACAAGAACCTTCGGTGGTTGTGCAAGTCGACGAACTGGTTCACGCGGAGGAAGTTGTCCTGAGCAGGCCGCGTTGGAATCTGAGAGAAAACCTGCGATGTCGCGTCCGGACCAACCGTTATGACTATAAAACGACTGATGCGACGCGCTTGCTCCGCAGCTGTGATGACGACGTCATCCGGGTTACCTGCNCAATTCACGAGTGTATGTGACCGTTCAANACGAATTTAAGCAGGAAATCAATTTCTGGTATAAATCAGTGCATGCATGGTTGCGNACANGATGACTGTCAATTTTGAGATGCCCGACCAGATGGTCACAAACGTGTATTCCAACTAGTATGTGTTTGTTTCACAGTGGCAGCATAGTTCCTGCCGGTACGGATTAAAATTGGATTTCCAACTTCTGAGGTGCCCGCACTTGTTGACAACAAAGATCCAGACGCATAACCAATGGCGCCATGGCAATTGGTGGTCCGTTCCCCCATCCTGAAACTTCTAACAACAAATTTTTTTCACACGAAAAATATTTTTTGAAATGCATTTTGATGATCACAGTCAGAAATATTCCGTTCGTAACGGACGAGTTTTGCTCACTGCGTCGTACAAGTGTCAATGACTTGTGCTTATCACTTTAAGAAGATGTTTGATCCCGAAACTTTTGCTAGCACGACGACCCTGTGCAGGCCCGCAACTAGAGGGGACGNAACCGGGTAATTGGCCTCCGAAATTTTCAAAAACATTTTGAAAGCGCCNAAACTTTTTTGGTGTCAGGCAAACCAACAAGTTGCAATCAATTTCCCCTTCTGAAAATATCAACTGCTTGCGGCCCTGCATCCGTGCATGTGTTTTTGCTGATTAAACCTGATAAATTAGAAAGGATTTGACAAATTTCCTACAAATACCTCTGCACTTTAAGTGTCTCATTCTGCTGCCTCTGGAAACACTTTGTAGCATCGCAATTATTTGTACATCATAAACGTGGCAAAGCATTACCATCGATACGTTTGAATAGGTGAGTGCTGCTGCGAGTTGCCGATGTCATTTTGCCGTTTTCTCAAAACCGTTGCTAAACATACTGAGGCTATTCTGATGTAAGAAAGGGTGTAAGTTGTAAAAACTGGGAGTTGATGGGGAGTTCGTCGAAACAGTGAGATTTCGTATAAAAGACATCTTGTTAAGATAAAACATATTGACAATTTTCTGGGGTTACTGTAATCTTACGCACCTGCCGTAATGAGGACAATCACGTTTTCGCCTTGCCTCCGATCGCCGTTGCGAGCAGTAAGTCCTTCGTTCATCACCCACGTCAGGGCTTGTCCTATGTTTCGTCCTGTGCCTGCACATTGTGCGATTGCAATATTCGATAATGGACTCCGTTGCATATAAGTTTTTTTTTTGTGAAAAAAAGAAACGCATTTTTTTCTACTGCGATCAGGCGGCTTTGACGTGCCGCAGTGCATTTGATTTAGATATATGCGTAAACGAAACCCCGAATCCAACGAGCATCTGGACATACCATCAACTGCCGACAACTGTTAAAAATTTCCATATTGATGAAAGTACCTCAGCACCGAATAGGCGGAGCTGCAATGACAAACGGAGTGGGGTTACAGCTGTAAGAGCTGGGAAATGGGAGTCAACTGCGCACCCAAAGCATTTGAAAACCGCTCATTTTTGGGAAAAACTATGCCTGTTGACCAAAACTTCATGAAATTTATTTACAGAAAGGAAAGGTTCATTATACTCGCACACTTGCATTGGAGCGTCACGAGTGGTCTGCTGGCGCCAATCTCCGCTTGCGCCGTGCGACAACCGACTGCTTTCGCGGTGAGTGCTGCATTGGTGCCAGGGCAATGGCAGCACCGCGCGTTGACTGTTTACTTGCACCTGGCCATTACCGAGCACGAGGTTGGACAGGCCGCAAATATCGTTTATCAAGTCTTCAGTGTAACCCAACTGGGATTCGCATCCAGCCTACCAGCATCTGTGACGCGTTCTAGGCCATTTAGCTGGTCAAAAAGTTTTATGTAATATTTAAACGTATCTATTAAATCAAAAATAGAAAAGGTCTTTTGTGTCTCTTTTTAATCGCAATATCTTAAGTGTTAGTTACGACATATATTATTGATTAAGTGAAAGTTACATTCGTTAGCCCATCGCTAACAAAAAAGATGTTGATTTTTATGTAATAAATCATCAAACTCTGCCTTAATTCATTGGTTGTTAAAATTTAAATGGAAGCGTGGGTGCAAATCACTCTTCTGATACCATATTTTCTCTATATTTTATTATATATATATAGTTGCAATGTTAACAATTAAAAAAATAAACTGAACTTCACATGCGTTTAAAAGGTTCACGTTACTCAAACACCAAGTGAGTTGTTGCAAAGCACAGGGTACGGTACGGACGGAGTGCAATGCATTTTCTTATTATGGGGACACTTCTTAACAGCAAAATGTTGAATTGGGTAAAATTATGTTTTTTATCGGTCAACGTTTTGTGCTAACTTCGGGTTTAATGCATCCAGAGGAGGCGCTCGGTTGAACCAGTCGTGCCATGCCTAAATTCAAGACCGTTCAGTGTGTTTTCTGATGAGTTTTTTTGCACCGAATGACAAAATTATAACACCCAAACTTTGGTGCCACATCACGAAGAAAGGGGAGGCTTTTCCTCTCAAACAGTGACGGCGTTTCTTCGAATTCTCTTTGTCTACACCACTGCATGTAGAAAATTATTTACTCGTGATATGTTGTAGATAAACAACATCCATAAATCTACCACTTACTTTTTTCCTCGCCATTTTTCTGCTGCACAAGCACATGGGATCGAAGCCAGAGGCGAAACCATATCCTTAGAAGTGTGAAATTAGTCAAATGTACGGAAATTAGGGCAATATTGATGTGGTGTTCACATCAAAAACGTGTTTTTGTGGATGAATAAAAAAATGAGTAGGTAGGCCTGTAGTCAGGGTAGTCACAGTTGTGGAAAGAAAAGAACAAATGAAAGGATGGAGTTGAATCGTAGAGGCCCTGTGGTGTTTAGGCTTTCTCATTCACCAAAATATTGGTGACCTTATTAGGTCTTTATTTTGTTTTAATGGAAAAACCACGAACGGCAAACATTGAATATTTTCGTAAATTATTGCAGAGATTTTGGTAGAAATTTAAACCACGCCTAACATCACAAATCAGGGTAGTGACAGTTTTACAGGGGAAACGATTTCTGATACCCGGTAAACTGACTTCTCCAACTCCTGTGTCCAGCACGGAAGTCGGTGTTCACTGAAGCGTGGCATAAACGCGTTCAAATCGCAATTTTAACAAAAACAAGTTTAAAGAGGAAACAAAAGCCTTTGTTGAACGAAACCACCCAAAGTAAAATGGGCTCACGGATGTTATGCAAAAATGATTGAAACCACTGCTGTGGAGATTATTTTGTACTCACCACCGATTACAAGTTGATTTATTGCATTGTTGACTTCGCGATGATTATCATATTTTGCAAGCGTCCAACTTTGGTCGTTAAGAAGCACTTTGCTGTGAAAAGCTGTAAGAGCTATGCGAGTTCGTTCCTGCGCACGAATAAAAATAATTGTTTCATTTGATGAAGTTTCATTCATGGAAGAATAACTCTTTTTAAAGTAAACGTGAACGCTCTGTAAAATTATTTACGTGACTTACAAAAGTTTGGACTCAATCTCAATAAAAGCAGTGAGATTTTTCAAGCTGCCTCATGTTGCAAGTGGATTTCAAAATGCAAACTACAGTGACCTTTGAAGAAATCACCGTTGAAGTAATTTTATTTCTTGCCGCTAATATGAAAATCTTGTACAGGGTGATGATAAGACTCGTGGCCTCTACTGCATTCGAAAGAAAGCGGCTTTTTGTGTAAAAACAAAACGGTTTTTCAATAAACAGTAGGGTTTGACAAAATGTTTCTGTGTGGTATTTACGACTCTGTCAATTTATGCGTCTAAAATACCTTTGACATCAATGTGTTTAATTGGGCGCTAAGTACAATATTTCCTAATAAGAGGTGCGCGAGCGTGCGGTGTTGCACTTTTAACACTCAAAACACTTTACGGACGGGAGTGTCGCTATTGTGACACAGCACACCTTATTGGCTATATCTCACGAACCGGAGCAGCTAAATCAAAATGTTAGACAATGTTGGAAAGGGTGAGATATTGCGCATCGTTTGATATACTTTGATTTCCTATGTCAGGGGTGGGTAAACTTGTTCAATAGAAGAGTCATTGGCAGAACAATGAAAACACCAGAGAGCCGCAAAATCAGTTTGTAATGTCAAATACAGTTCGTTGAAGAATGCAAGTTCCGCATAAAATGACCTACATCAAATCGCGTAGACTCCACGGCAACTAACCTTAAGAATTCGTGTAAATACCTTGATAAATGAAATAAACATTAAATATGAGGTGACAACTCGCTTTCACTTTGAGGTATTGCTATTCAGCTAGACGAGTCACACAAAACATGTCGACGAGCCGCAATTTGCCAACCGTTGTATGTAAAGTCACTGTGACGACTTCCGTTGAAAACCGCATTTGCGTCATTATGAAGTCATAGTGGGACAACCACAAATTATGAAACGTTGGGCATTTTTTTGTTTTTTTGGTGTTTTTATCAATTCAAAATCCGCGTTCAAATATGTCTTCATTATTTTTGTACAGTAAAGGGTCGATGACTTATGGACAAATAAGGTGGGTTTGTAACAGTATACTTTCCTATCCCGTCCTATAGGGTTGCATGACTGTTTTACAGGGGTAAAAGTACTCGAAAGCTATAAAACCTACAGTAAAACACAAACACACACACTCACACACACACGCATCCACAGCTGTAATTAATTTTGTCACAAAGATTTCTGTACAAGCAAGATAACTTTCTCTGAGCATAATAGTTTAAAACTACGTCAAGGTCAAGTTTCGTCTCAAACATGAAAACGACTGCTGCACCAGCGGCTTGGTGTTGGTAGCCTACGTACTAACGTGGTATCTACGTATACTCAACATTTCTGGGATCATTTGCGGTTGTGGCGTGTGCGCTGACGTTTATCTTGAGCACAGGGTGCAAGTTTTGGGGAAAAAGGCAACGGAGAAAGATGCCCACGCAACATATATCTGCCAGAAGAAAACCAACTTCGTTACCTGTGATACAGGCAGATACGTAATCAGTCCTTTGAGGAAGCTTCTCATATCGCTTAACCCTGGCTGACCTTTTCGTGAGTCAACGTCGACAACGAACCAAATGTCCTTAAAAGTTGCTGAAGGACACCCTTCACCTGTCCATGTAAACAAAGCAAAACTTTTTCATTCAAGTTCTATTCAATTGCTGGTAAGTTGCAATGACAAGGGGAAGTGCAAGTGGCCTTCATTCATAGGTGAAGTGATTACTTTTTTGTAAAATGACCGTAAAAGTGCAGTTTCAATTCAAAATATTTTCAGAACAATAATGTGTGACTAAATCTGAACGCATTCTTTGTTAATTTTTTATCAATTTCATGTCGTCATAAAATCAAAAGTTAAAATAAGCTCACGTTTTCCAGTTCTCTTTTTCAAATGCTATCAAACATGCATTTTTCTCAAGGTATCGACCAGACTTGGACAACTAGAATTTTTTTAGCTTTTGTAAATTAGATTGTAACTAAAATTAGAGCTAACTTTGCTGTCACAAATCAGATTAGAATTAAAATTAGCGGAATTTCGAGAACCAAAAATTGAACAAAAATTCTAATTAGAAATACATTTACACAAAAGCAACTTTAATCCAAGTTCAATTCATGCCCAAATGTGGATTTCTACTCATCAGCAGGAGAATAGCAAAGATTAATTCGTACGCCAAGATTGGCGCTTTTCGCGCTGTACAATTCGTCAGCATGTCTAAAAGACTCTTTCCGACGGAGCCGAAGTCGCTGTCATACCCAGGAGTTCTCGAGCAGCAGGCTTCAGATAAAGGAAACATGTTCGTTTTTCCAATACCCTAAAACAGGGGTGTGCAACCATGCAGCACTGCCGGGCCAAATGCGCATAACCAGATTAGTCCACGGACTACAGCTGCAGGTGTCAAGCTCTGCGGGTTAGACAATTCGCTGGACACCCACGGGAGATTGGCGATAATCTTCGAAAACCGGAATGCTTGCTTGTGGAGCGACGAGGTCTGGATGAAGTGAATACCTTTAGCGCGGGTGAATTGTTGTGGTCATCAGGGAAAGAAAACAGCAAACTATTTTTCTCATAACTCAATTTTGGATTTTTCGCTGGCGGCCACACTCTATTTAAAATCTAGACCTTTCCGCGGGCCACAAAACTTCTGCTCCTGGGTCACTTTTGGCACGTAACTAGGGTCGCAGGGGGGCAAAGTCCCCTTAAAATGTTTTCGCCCCCTCTGGAAAAATGTGTTGGAATAGTTTAAACTATTGGACATAGTTTAAAATTTTTGGGTCCCTCTCAGAAAACTCTTTGCCCCGACTAGTGTCCCAAGTTGGTTACGGACCTGCTCGCGGGCCACGGGTTGCACACCCTTGCCCTGAAACATCACAGATGACTGACTGTCGCAAATACCCAGTGACTATTGTGACTTCTGCGTGACAGTGGATAGGTTATGTGATGTAGATCATTGATAAGGCCACATAGTTTGTAATGCAGCTGTGAATGAGAAAAGAAATTGATCGAGTTTTTACTGTTTTTGTTTTTCAAGTGATGGGGTGGCGGCATGGCACTTGTGAACATTTTGTTGCGCTCAGGGGCTTAACGAGGGGGGTAAGGGGGACGCAATTCCCCTGGTGCCGAATCACTATGGGGGCGCCAAATCACTGCGGGGAGCGCCGAATGGCTCTGGGGGCACCAAAATGTCCCAACATTGTCACAAGTACTTTCTTCAATGCAGTGCATTTGCTTCCGAAAGACCTCAGTTTCGAACATGGGACGCCAAACGTGCTTCTTGCCCCGGGCGCCATCAAACGTCGTTACGCCCTGATTGCACTGTCCTTGTCGAGGGTGCATTCTCGTTTCATCTAAATATATTGTTGGACAAATTCGCATTTTTGGCAAAATCGGAAATCAGATTAGAACTAAAATTAGAGCACTGATGCATTTAGCAAATTAGATTAAAATTATAATTACCGTCATTTCGCTCTAATTCATCGAATTAGGAAACTATAATTATTTAGTTGTCCAAGTCTGATGTAGACAACGTTCGCGAGTGATCAAAGCTAAATTCACTCATTGCTGAAAGTTCGTTGTTCCGCGTGAAACTCAATTGGAATCATATGGCTGGCGGAAGCATGAACACAACGGGCAAGATGCTAGAAATATGTGTTTTAAGCTAGCAGCTGCTCTTAATTGTAGCTGAAAGTTATGAACTAAATCTTTGAATTTTCGGAGCCGATGTTGCCAGAATTGATTTGAGTTTAATCGGACAAACAAAATATACATATATATGTATATTTGTTTTTACAATCTACTTGAAGTGAAAAACGCAGAGACACTGAAACAACCTGTGATTAGGTTGTACTGTCGAGCACACCACAGCAGTTAGTCAGGTTTCCCCTGAAGGTTTGAAGGTGGTGACCGACTTCTTGCTCAATTTGGGCTGGTGAAATTATGTGAAGGAAAATTTCGTATGGGCTTTGAAACATGCTGGGTGATCCACACACCTGCGTGTGCACATTCAATTTTTCTAGTTTTTTCAAAAATCAGTCAATACATTATGACGTACGCGCTCCCGAAGCAAAACTGTAAACTGGTGCAACTTACAGCACTTGGGCTGATTACTCCAGTTGCCAATGTTTGAACACGTGGCTGACTTCTGTCCCATGACAAAACTTCCGGGTGGACACAAAAACTCGCACGAGTATGGCGTTTTGTACTTGGTGTATTCGCAAGCAAGCTTTAGAGGCGCAATGACCTTCAAGTCGCGCTCTCGGCAATATGGAGGACGGTTGAGTGGATAGCAGTAAGCGATATTTTCTGCATTGTTCTCCAAAGCCCTGAGAACAGAACAACATTGATGATGCTAGTTAGATGATGTGTGAAATGTCCGCTGAAGCCTCTACAGCGGAGAAAAATGTGTATCAAATGTGTAAGATGTAAAAAGCTGTAAGTTGGTATCAGTGTGTACTACAGCCAGGTAGAACAATAGCCAGACGCTTGGTTGAAACCAAGCTTTCCAAAAGCAAGTTTTAAGGCTATGAAAAACAGTCTTTGCCGTTTCCCTGTTCTCTGAAGAACAAGTTAATTTGTTTTTTTGCGAATGTTAAAACTCGAACGGTTGCATTTTATGCGATGAAAAGGTTTCCACGTCACAAAGAGTTCAAGACTTACCTTTCTTTTTGCAAGCAACAGAAACTCGCTGTGACGTTGTAAATGTGATTGACACAGCACGCGTAGCCTTCACGATACGCTTTCCCGTCTCGAGCGCCCGCTGGACAACAACCTATATTCCGACCAGGTTGTTGCTTCCATCCCGATACAAGTGCTAGAGGCGAATCTGCGTTTTTCTTAGAGAGGACCGCCCCTTGCAATCGAGCCGTAACGACCGGACGTCTTTGGCAAACCAACGTACCTAAAATGAAAGCAATGTCTCAATCTTCGATAAATAATAGCTACTGACAAAAGCTACAATAAATGTGGTTTAGAGACATTTCGTTGTGCAGTCTTGGTGTTGTTGAACATACGACGTGCATCACAACTAAACAAACAGAAGACGAATTGCGATGTGTTTGTTTGAATGCTGGTATTAGTGTATGACAAATTCGGAACAGACAAAAGATGTTTTCGTACGTTTCCCAAAGTAAACGGTCATCATTGTTTGGTTAATGTCTCTCCAACATTTTATTGCAAATGTGCAAACTGAGATTTCCCAGAAGAAAACTGCGTCAGAAATACCTTTTACTTTAATTTCATTTTACTTTTCTTTTACTATTCTTTCCTTCTTTTACTGATTAAAAGAGTTATTTACTATTCTTCTCTTCTTTCACTTTTCTTTTATTATTTTAAAAATTTACTTTTCATTTGTACTTTTTATATTTACTTCAAGCATCAGGCATTACAGTGTCATTTGAAACGTTTCGCCTTAAATATCGGTAAAAGATAAGCCAACGTTTACCGAAAACTTGCACAAAATTCAAGCACAGGTTGGAAATAAAGATCTGTCTTGTATTTGCACATACTTGAAATAGTCAAAAGACCTTACCTGGGACGGGTTCGAAATCTAGAAAACAAGCATAATTGGTTACTGACCCGTATTACTTACGTTTTGCAGAACTGCCGCGTGTAGACACAACTTATTTTATGCCATTTTCACAATTGCTGCACTTTTTTGTCAATAGCTTGCTGCGTTTTAATCACTCAACGTTTATTAACTTTAAAATTAATAGGCACTGTGATGCCAAACTTGCAAGCAGTGACAGCATCAGGATAAGGTACAATATGTAATTTTTTTCCACAACAATCAACATTTACTTGAAAAGTACAACAATTCACTCGAAAACTCTTTTGCGTCAGCTTACTCGAACATAGTCATAATTGACAATATTAATTACAGCTTTGGGGATTAGTTTGGGGGCTAGGTGTAATCCCGTTAATTCCGAAAATCTCACTTTAATCTTACTTTGTGGACACGTTTTATTTTCGGGGAAAGGCGTGGCATGCGAATGAGCATTGCTAGGCTTTTCTTTTCCAGGCATGGGCGTTGGAAGGGAGTAAGGACGGGGCCTTTCACCCTGGATTTTGAAATTTGATATTTTCTTTATACGTTTTTAGCAAAACGTATTTTTCCTAGTTTAGAGATGGAAAAATTAAATTTCACCACAGTTGGCCCACCCCCCTGGGTCCTGGAAAAATCAACTATTGGTCCCTCGAAAATCCTTCCGACGCCCATGTTTCCAGGGAATGCTTTCGAAATCTCTCGCGCGAGACCGGAATCAAACTAGTAGCTCTACAATTACACAGTTTCTAGATGTGATTTTTTAGCATGTAATCTTCTCGCTTTCAGATCATCGTGTGCTTAGTCAGACCTGCACCTGAGTAGTTCCTGCGTCGCGTTGAAACAGTCTGCTCGTTGCTAGGGATGGTGCCGTTCCCACTGAATGTTGCTAAAGTTATCACCTGGTCTGTGGTCTGTTCAGTTATTGGCAGTAGATGCATGCGTTGCTTGTGACTCGCATCAGTAAAATGAGTTCGTTAATGGTCAGATTTTATGAAAAATATTCGAGTTTTTGTGAATAACCGTGCGCTGGTTTTAGATTTTATTTACATAATTTTAAATCGTTAGACCTTGTTTCAGTGGCAGCTGAAAAAATGTTTTTGTTTTGGATAAAGGTGAACTTTGCGAAATATACAATCATTCTTCTGCATAGAAGAATGTAACTTTCAGGTTGGCGATAAATTTGAACTTTCAGACACATTGCGTTATTTGGATGGTGAAACTTTCAGAAGATATTTGGCCAATTTTTAGTGCGTCTGGTTACACCAATTTTTAGTGCGTCTGGAATTAGAACAAAGTTTGCAAACTCGTTCGATATCCAACAAAATGTGTTGCATGTCAGAAATAAAGTGAAAAAAATAAAGTGAAGTACTACTGTAGATAAAATAAAGGTAACTGTTGTTTTTCCGAAGCGAGATCTGAAATTCACTTTTAACGTTTTGTGACGCAGCAGTGGCTTTTCACTTTACCTACAGCCGACCTCGTTTTCCGGAACAAACAAGCGACTGACCTGGACATGCCCTACAACATCAGAAATATCTGGGTCAAACCGGGACATATGGCCACTCCAGATATAACAAAAATGTTTGGCGATCTCAATCTCAAGCTCACTACGAAAAAGTCAGAAGATACAGTACTGTAGGTATTTATGGAAAAGCTTATGGAAACGTAACTGTTGCCAAGACTTCTGTGTCACTCACTTTTAACACCCTTGCGGTTTAAATTGGCGTGAATCACCCCTATGTTCAGAAATGTTAGTTACATGAAAACTTGCAACTTGCCTTCTTTCAAATAGCATTTTGTGCTGCACATTTGCAGTTGCTTGGAAGCAACGAAAGGGAACTTTCTTTTAACAGCACAAGCAACAAACAATTCTGAATTTCCAACAACTGAACAGGACTAAGGATTGCTTATAGATTACTAGCGATTATCAACATGTAACTTTGATCAAGCAGCGACTTACTTGGATCATCGTTCGGTGGTTTTTCTGAAAAAGTCAAACAGGCGGTAAGTTTTTGAAGACGAGAACAACCTAAGAAGTTTTTATTTTACGAACACTGTTTCAGACGCAACTAACAATCTCGCATCAGGTTACTCAGTGATGTACTTATGTTTGATGTGGCTTAATATGAAACACTAAAAATGTGGGCAAGTTCTTTCTGGAAGAAGACTACAATTGACTGCACCACATTGGACGCACGGCTCTCATAGCTTCATTTTCACTGCAGTGCACTATGTTTGTGTAGCACATTCGTTTTGCCATTGGCCAAAACCTCCCAACACGTTCATCTGTTCTTACTTTCTACCTTCCCGTTGCAAGAGAAATGTCTGTAATATATTTATTTGGCAAGTCCATTTAACAAAGACTATGCGACTGTAGGTTGGACTTATTTNATATTGCTTCTGAAAATTTCTAGGGGACAAATTAAGACAAAACAAGTATATTGTTNCAATGTGTTGCGTATGGCGGTAACGGAGCGGTTANTGCATTACACTCTAGGAAAAGTTTGACGATGCTGGGGTGTCCGCAAAACCTGAACCATTTGTTGGTTGTTAGCTGGGGTGTCCGCAAAACCTGAACCATTTGTTGGTTGTTAGCTGGGGTGTCCGCAAAACCTGAACCATTTGTTGGTTGTTATAACTCCAGGAACGTCATGTCATGCAGCATAAAAGATATATGAAAATTGTAGCATTTGTACTGACTAAAATTGCATATACACTAATTTTCCTCACCTACGGTTGCCAAATAATTCAGTCTTGTTGCTGCATCGGATTTTATTTAATTCAACAATATTCACTGATCAAATGCACTAACAATTCAACTTAAATATGATTATTGATTTACTGCGATGCCCGGGATATATATGCATCTTAATTTACGCCTAAAAACTCCACTCATTTGCCTAAACAAAATAGTTTCCAGAAGGTTCTATTTCAAATAAAACTGTAAACTGGTTTTCCAACATAATCTTGTTTCTATTAGTAAGCTGCTGCAATAAGTTGTACAGCAACGTAATTCGACAAGCTCAAGTGAGCAATTTAGTTTTGCATCTTTTTTGAAAGTTTTTGAAGCCGCAACCTGGAATAAAGGTCTGAGATTATCTTTGAAGATAGGCATTAATCACGGGATAGGCGCCAGCCAGCTAAGTTCGTTTGACCTGGCAACAAACGTTAACGTGATTTGTAGAAGAGGTCTTGCTCCAGAAGTTTTAAGGGAAATAAACAATTGTCAAACTGTTCATTTTAAAGTTTCTCTTGTTGTTTTTCAAAAATTTTTACTCAATTGTTGAGCAAGCTAAATTGCCAGCGAAACCAATACTGCACAATCCAATAGGGGTAGTCGTCATCCGGAAATGTGTAAGTAAAATGTTGATCCGAATTGCAATAGACATTGTAGCGGCAATGCAGGATGAGAATTTGTTTGTGCTTGCAACGTTGTTTCACTTTTTCTATAGCAATACATGCTGTACATTTATTTTTTAAATTTTGCGATAAAGTCAGAATGCTAATCGTTGGCCAAGTGGTTTGTGACTCCACAGAACGGGTCTAGTCAATATGGATACCCAGGCAAGCAGTGTTTAAATTCGCTTCACCAGCGTTTGAAGCAAAGCTAAATTATCACTTCTAGATCGCTGGTAGTAACGTACAGAAAATCTAAAATGCTGCTTAGTTTGTCGGTGAATGCTGTTTTTCAAGAATCCTCTGCGCTGATATGATCAAGATCTAAAACTAGAGCTAGAATTGCGGAAGAGCGTTTCAAGGTCAAAGCAGATCGCCATCCTGTTCAAGCAGCCCTGCACATCCAGAAAGCACTGAATCACTTCCAACGAGAAAGGTGAACATACGTGAAATAGCATTAGCAAATTCAAACTGCTGCTTACAACTGCTGCATCCAGAATTTTATACAAGCGCTTTAATATTTTCTATGTCATTTCCATTTAAGTACACAAAAAAACGTAAGAGATTAAAACGATAGCTAAATGCATAAAGTGTGAAACGTTGAAACTAATTGAAAACTAAAAACGTGATTATTTTGAGGTATGAGCAAACTGCTCAATTTAAAATGATAAGGACGTATTAACCGCAAATAGTATTTGCGAAAATCGCTAAAGGCGTAATGCGCTTAAGGCTGGTGTGGAGTGAATGGGAGTGTCATATAATTATAGCAGCAGCTGGTCTTACTGAATTTTTCAGACGTTGTACGAGCGCAGCCGATAACTAATTACCTGCATTTCTTTTTGAAACATTGACTGAGCTCAGCCGAATCGATGAACGTTGAAGATAAACGAGCAGAAACAACGCTGTTGAGATGGCGACGGTGGTGTAGAGAAAGTGTCGCGTTTTTTGTCGTACGGTGCAACGTACGAATGGCCTGTAACAATCATAACAATGTTTCAATAATTTTTGAAGATTAAGTGAATTTTTGACGCAGAAAACATTGGAATATTTCACGATTTCTGTGTTGTTATGCCGGAATAGATCCTGACTGTGTGGCTTCTCCTAGCACAATCAGCTTTGGTATTGAAGGAGGTATCCGATTGCGGCGTACGAAATGGCCACCATGCTGTTGTGAGCCGCTGCGTGTTAAAAGTAGAACTAGCTTTCGTGTCTTTAGAACGGTATCGCGCTTCAATAGTAGAGTTTGATATTTGATTTTAGGCCTTTGCTTTTTTTATTCCACAGTAGTGCTGTTGGCACTGTTTTTGTCCTATACGTAAATTGTTTTGAGGGAAGACTGAAATCCTCCTAAGGGTTGACTACCACTTCAAACTACTATTTCAAAGCTAAAACCTGTGTTTGGATCTGAATTGATTTCTTGGGGTATGGAGAGGCTTGTTTTGAAGTTTTTTGAGATGTGTACAAAACACATGCTGACACCCAGAACGTCCACAGTGAAGTTTACCCTTCAGTCTGATAAGCACACCTAAAGTGAATTTTACCGTGTGATGTAGAGCTTGCATATAGCAACATATCTGCCCGATTTGCAAAGCATTCAAAAGACGGTTTGCTTTGTTTGCTGTTGTTTACAAAACACGGCTTGCAATTCATTTTGAACAGCAATTTCGACAAATCAAAAAGGTTGCGAGTTTCTTTTTTATTATTTGGAACTATCGGTTAAACTTTCAAAAATGTTTCTCATCTTCAAACTTTTACGTGAATGTGGCTGTAAGTGGCAGTACTAATGGACTGTCTCCGGGATTAAGAGCATTCGAAATGAAGGGCAGAAGATTGCAATATAACTTTGACAAACCAAAAAGTGTGGAAAAGTTACTTAGAACGACGCTCTGGCTTTATCCACAGACGTGTTTATTGTTTCGTTCGCTCGGGGAGAGTTGATGCAATAGCATGGCCAGGCCCGTAACCAGCTTGGGGACACCAGGTTGGGCGAAGTATCTTTTGAGAGGGGCCCAAATTTTTTAAATAATGTCTAATAGTTTTAAAGTATGCCCAACATATTTTTCCAGTGGGGCGAAAAATTTTGCAAGGGGGTCTTCGCCCGCCTGAGCCCCCTTTGGTTACGGGTCTGAGAATGGCTTTAAAAATTGGTAGTGAATGATTTTACAGCGACCTTCATGACAAAATCTCGACACGCTATTGATTAAATTGCGAACTTGTAAGCGCGTGCAAGCAAAGGTTCGTTGTTACGCTGTTTTTTTAAATGGATAAGCGTCGCAGTTCTTTCATAGCATCGCCTTGATCAAGACGCCTGCTGCCTTCAACTGGTTATGCTGTTTTGTTTTAAAGAATTTTAGGAGCTACGACGATGCGTATTGCATAATTTGGATTCCACTTCGATTTACTTCAAATAGGGTATGAAAGGGAATGAGCAACGCAAGAATTTCCTCGTGGAGATAGGCTGGTTCAGATCATGCGTGTCATGTATTTCTTGCTGAGAAAAGTGATATTTTTTATCAACGTTTTTTGTTTAAAGAAAATTTGCTTCAACTGATTATGTTCTGTTTGACCACAAGAATCATCGCTGCAGAATTGTTGTATAAAGTCACTTTAAAATTTTGCATGGCTCCTGGCCTGCTTTTGCGACAAATCCGGTTCTGGATCTTGCTCCGGCGTAAAATCCATATTCCGACCAGAGTCGACTCCTGCGCTCCTACTCCGTGATTCTCTCGGGTGATTGGAAGTAAAATGTGCAAAGGCTTCGGAAAAATTTTAATTTTTTTAGCCGAAGTATCTCATTGACTTAAAAGATGCTGTGGTGACGATGGCTCTGAAAGATTTAGAAGTGACACAGTGTGCAGGAATCGAGTGAAATCGTAGAATACGACATCAGCATGCTGTTTTGCACGCTGGTACGCTTGGTTGCTAAAAGATAAAAATAGCTGAACGCAGAGACGAAAAGCAAACAAGAAGTGTGGAAAATTGATTTTCATTTTTTCTGTAGAAAATATCTTGCGTACAAGAAAGTAACCTGAAGAAGCTGCTAACAAATGGATTTCTTGCAATGATTGAGGTATTTCTTTGAAAATTGCAATTTTTCTGTTCATTTATTTTTGTCTCAGTTATAGTGGGATATTTTTGTGCAGTAGGAAATTGCTCAAGTTTCTTTGCTTCTCTTAAGCATACAAAAATCTCTGCTGAAAACGTCTTTTCTATCGTTTAGAAACAGGTGGCATCTCAGAGATTTCAAACGAATGCAGATCATACCTTCGTCAAGGATGTCACGTTCTTTACTGACAGAAACATCTTTTCTACGACGATAAAATCTTTTGTAGTCGCGCGCAGCGTGCAATGGACTCAAGCTGAGCTGTCGATTGAAACCACTGATAGATGGTATCTCTTGCACTTGATTTTATGTGTAAATAATATAATCGACAAATCTTTAAGAGGTTTCTAAAGGTTGTGGATAGTTCGTTGCTTATTCTTGAGATAGAGGAGTTTTTGTTTAATCATTAAATATCATGGTGGAAAAAGTTGAATTTCTAACGCAAACGTAACATTAGCTGGTGAAAGAATTTTTGATTGAATGATGAAAACGGAAGATTTTTACAACGAAAATCACTGAAATGAAACCTCGTGAGATAAGTTGCAATTTGATGATCTTTTGCGTGCACAGGAATACTAAGTTGTGTGAATTGCAGAACTGGGTTGGTTGCTCCAATTATTAGGCTGAGTTGAAAAACTAGAGAATTCCTCTGATACTCCATCTCACAAACTGACCGTGTTTAGAGCTACTAAACCTTTGTTCTGATCCTGGTCAACCATGCACAGCACAGGAATTTTGAGTTTTTGTTTTGGGAAAAGCTAGATATTGAATTTTCTTGTGAGTTTTTGCAAGATTAATACGCTGCAGACTGTAGAGTATACACCAGTTTCACCATAACGCTTCAATGACATCTTTTGAAGGCACGTAAATTGTGCTACACTTTTTGCCCGAATTAGCACAGATTGCTACGTTTGCCAATTTGAGGTTTGAATTTGTCTGTTCGACAACTTGCCTTTGACTTCACAGAGGTAAACAATGCAATTTATGGGGATATCGGACTTGCTGTAAATGACTCAGCCATGAAACTCTGTTTCACTGTTAGGAGCTGGCACGGTCTCATTTGTTCTTGATTGCTTTGTTGACGAAATGTGCATATATATAACAGGAATCAATAAAGACTAGCATCCAACTCACATTTCGTTTGAACCTTTAAATTTCACTGGTCCACTGAATCCCTTATCAAAGCTCCAAAACGAGCCTCGTCACATGAATCCAATGCTATCGTCATGTACTACAAAAACATTACCGTGTATGCAATTCCAAAACCGATCTGTAATTCGATTCAAAGATAATTAGAAAGACAAAACAAATAAAAATCTTTATCACAGAAACTGAACAAAGAGTCATTTTATTGAGTCTCAGCAGTCCGCAAAACAGCACAGGAAAATTACAAATAATTTTCTTGGAATACAAAAGATAATTATTTACTGCTGCGCATCGATTTATTTTATGAAAGCTTTGACAAAACTCAAGGCAAACATGAACAAATGAGAAAATAATAAACAAAGTGTGTTGGAGCGGAAATTTTACATCTTTAAATATCGATTTATTCCAACTTATCTGAAGAAATTTTTGTACATTAGACGAATAAGTAATAATCTTTTGTTACTTCCACATAAAATACAGATTTAGCTCCACTATAAGGTCGTTTTAGTTTTAAATAAGTTATTCTATGTTTAAGACTTTTTTATGTAATTGATCTAAAATCTATTTGAAAAAAGTGAGCTTGTAGAACTAAGAGTTAAACAAACTAGTGTAAAACAATTATAGCCTGATTTAAGAAGTTATAGCTATCTTACGTAAACTCAGCGACTTCTTACAACTCCTGGCGAATACAAACTACTTGAAACATTCGAAGAAGTGGTCCAACTTTAACCATTTGTTGAAATCCGCATTGTAGACGTACACACAAGGGAAGCTCCGTTCAACATAAATGTGATCTGGTTATCTGGTTAGCATCAATCATTGACACAATGCTCGGTTAGACCTACAGTACTTTTGGATTTCATGCAGCAAAGGGTAGAAGAGATAGCAATCTTCATTGGCTTAGTGAAGTATACTAAAAATGGCGTAAGCAAAGTTTGAACCTTTTCTCTCGTGTTTGCTGTAGGCTACCATCTTATAAGGGTCTCATGTCAGTGCAATTTAACATTATTTTGTCTTCATGTGTCAATTGCTTTGATTGCTTCTATTAGTATTTTTCTGAAAATAGGTTTACTGTAGGAAAGGCAGACATACCCACCAGTTACTTATTGATAAGTCACATATGTGTCTTTCAGAAACAGTTTTCGAAATGTAAACATACTTGTTTAGTCTAAAGTTTGATCTTGCAGCGTGTTCTGAACGATTTTTAAATTCTTGACAAATTTAAGCTAAAGAAAATGACAAAATATTCAGCATAAGACTGAAAAATATTAGTTGCTGACCTTTGGTTTGCAGACTCTGCTGCAAATAGCCTTTTCGCAAATAACTTAAGCCGAACAAAGACAACAAAATTCAAAAGTACTGTGATAGTAAAACAGAAGTAATTCTTCTGAAATAGCTATACCTTCTGACTCAACAAACTCATTTTGCTTTCAGAGGTGCCCTCCACCCGAGTTTGTGTTACCAGCCAAAAGTTATTTGCGGTTGCTCATCAACTCTTAAAGTTGTCTCTCTGACTAATTGCAAGTTTGTAAAACTAGGTAAAGCGTTTATATAGGCCTACTCGTAAGGACGTTGTCGAAACTAAAACAAGAAGCTCTTCTGAAAAGTTTGCTTAATGGCCCTGTTTTCTCCCAGTGCTCCGTACTGAAGAAACCTTTCATTCCATCAAAACAGGGAATGGTTGTGCCAAGCCTCAGAAACCTTTCATACGAAAAACACTTAACTGTCTCTTGCAACGAAAAGTAGTTTGACGACTACTTCTCAGTAATTACGTCTTTCATCGCGTTGTGTGTTTGCATATCTCAGGCAAACTTGTAGCTGCAAGCTTTTGATTTCCGTATAGGCAAAGTGAAAATTGAAATACATTTCAGATTACCATCAATGCATACTTTTACCATAAAAGTAAGAAAACTAATGAAATCGGAAATTGATTTGAATTCTGACCACTGGGTAAACATTAGTCGTGTTGATTTGTCAGCTGACTTGTCCTCATGCCTGCAGTAATTACAGCTTCACAGCTAACTATTATGTCCTTCAACCTTACCATACCATGTCTTCTTCTTCTATTTCCTGACATATGAATAATCAAAGACGCATTCGCAGATCTCTGTCTTTGGCTAACTTTCTGTTTTCCTGCCAGTATGCGCGTAATCTCTGCCTTGCCTTAACAAGAACGCAGAGGTGACAAAAACCTAAAGACATCGCAATGACATTTCACGTTGCCTCGGGCTTGAAGAATGTCGTTCGGACCTTGACAATCTGCTGATAAAATCTTTTACGAAAAAGTNTTCGGAAGTTCCATCATACGGTTTGCGCAATTCGTCTCAATTGTCACCGAAAAATTTGTGTCCATGGAAAGACCATTTCTCAAACATGTTCGCTGGAAGTAAACGCAAGGTCTGCGAAGCAGTGTCAAGAGCTCGAAGGTTGGTGATAAGAGCGGAGGAAACTCTCAAAATTTTTGTGTTGAAAACCGTGCCTCAGATGAGGGAGTCTCTGAGAGTGTGTTTGTGTATTCGATTTGTGTGATCAAACATAGATATCTGTTGATCACTGTGTAGTGATTTTATTTGACAGACTTGCAAGTAGTCCATGAAAGGTTGATTTGACGTTACGTTCCACTGGCTTCATGCCTCTCGCTTCTTTCAACAGCACACGGCTCGAAGCTTTAAGCACAAATCAAACTAACGAATGACGACAATGTATTTGGAAAAATAAGTAAAATTTTGCATCTTGCCGCGAGGGTCTTTCTTCACAAACTACAGTAAATGAATTTGGCATTTCCATGAACTTCTTGGCATTCCCATTGATCACACAGACGACTACGCCACAGGTGTCGCTCTTACGTCACTTCACATATTTCACGCAATCCCTATAAATTCTTACATACTTGTTTGGTGAAAACTCCTGAACAAGAATTGTGCAAAGTAAGCGCAGTGGAGCTGTTAACACGCATTCGACATGAATATTGTCTTTTTTTTAAACAAACTTTTTTATTTTTGGTGATTTGGTATTTAGACAAAGACCATATGTTGATCTGTGAAAACAGTATATTTTGACTTTATGCTATTTATCCGTGCTTACAATCAAGCACTGAGTCAGCTAGTGCCAAACAACGTGCTAGTGATATCAATAGCTTTTCTGAGCTTAGAAGAAAAAATATATTACCCAACATTGAAATCAGCCCATCCTTCAGAATCAAAACTTATGAGTGATTTGTTTATCAGATGTTGCTAAATAATGGTTATCACAAACGGCGGTACTTGAAATTCACTTTATGGCTACGATAAGTTTGTAGAGTTTCCAGAAGCATGTGAGATTTCCTTAGCCTGAAGCCTTAGAATCTTTGATGTAAAGTAAAAATGGTTATAAGCCTGTAACAGCGCGAGGTAAGTAATTATGCGGGTCCTCTTTTTGGTGCATCGGGAACAAACTTGATAAAATGTCTAAGTTGACTATCATCGACTTGCTGCAATGCCTATTGCAATTTCATTACTGCCGTCATATATATTGTATTGAGTAACGTCGTCACTCCCACACGCAAGTCGCTTGAATTTAAGCATGCATCGCAGTAACATGAAATACCCAAATACATGAAGGAAGAC
>JGI24159J19872_10001662_pt1 | contig 25040 bp, 17 predicted proteins | sample Ectturendosymbi4_FD_19872 | JGI IMG/M metagenome (IMG submission 19872)
CCTGACGGTTCTGGACGATGAGACAACCGAATGGCTGCTCAACACCTGCCCCGAGATCTAGTGCGGCCAAGCAGTGGTTTGAACAACTAGCTCAAAATAAGAAGCCAATTTGTTTCACGACCCCAAAATTACAAAATTTGTTACATGTGATTTGTCAAGCCAACTTGTTTCGCGACTCCCCAAAAAATAGCCCCGAATGTCGACCCATAGTTTGTGAAGCTCTGATATAGACTCTCATGAATTGGATAAACTGTCACAGCCGAGTCGATGAGCGTGCCCCTATTGGAAGCTCCATGATCGACTGTTTGCTTTTTGAGAATGATTTGGTGCTACTTGCATCTTCCGAATGGGGCCTTCTTTAGCATGCACTTGATCGCTTTTCAGCCGCGTGCAATCTATGTGGATGAAACTTAGCACTTGAAAGGCCAAGGTATTTTGTTTCTCCAGAAACTAGGGTCATGTATGCTACAAATAAGCTGAAAATCATTGTAGTAGGTGGAGAAGCTCAAGTACCTTCGAGTGGTATTTACGAGTGAGGAAAGCCAGAACAAGGTTATTGATGCACAGATTAGTAAAGCAATCACAGTATTGCGTGAACTTAATCGCTCCGTGGTCACAAACTGGTTTTAAAAGACTGCAAAGCCTTCAGTTTGGGTTTTCTCCCAGACCTTCCGGAAAAGCGAGTGTGAAAAGTGATTATCAAGACAAAAGAATCACATCAAAATTTTTGGTCTTTGTTCCGATCTTCATCTATGGTCATGAATCTTGAATAAAGACCGAAAAAGTGCGATCTCAAGCACAAGCGGTAGAGATGGGATCATTGCTGGAAGTTTACGGCGTGAAGCTTCGCGACAAAGAGTGCAGCAGCGATATCCTTAAAGCCGCGAATGTCGAGCAACTTCTCCGAATATAAATCCTAGTTATTGTATTTCGGCCACGTGACCAGAGTTCGGCCATGTGACCAAGCGGGAAAGATTGGCAAGGTAAATCCTGTTGGCAACACCCACAAAAAAGCGACCAGAAATCGACCAACGACCAGGCGGCGTAATTACATCTCCGACGGTCGGACCTGGCTTGGTCCGGTCTTGGTGTGAAGCCAACAGAGCCATCACAGTTTGCTGAAAATAATTTAACACCCTTTGAGCTTTCTCCGCGATCCTCCTGAAAGGAAAAGCGGGAGTGGAAAGTGAGTATTACGTCAAAAGAATCACATCAAAAATTTGACTCGATTTTTTTAACTATTCCTGCTTGCCAGAGATCTATCTGGTACTTTTTAATTTCACTGCATGTTCGTTAAAACCTGACCATTTGTTGCTTATACTGTCAGTTCTCTGTAGACAACTCTCTGTAAACAACTCAGAAGAGCGGATCTTGGAATCGTTTTGACCATAACCTTCTTTATTTTATGAGTTAAATCCTCTAGGATTTTTGTGTCTTCCACAATATGCTTCTGATGACGCCTAGTTTGCAACTAGAATTTATTTTTTTTGGTTCGGAATTTCGCTCTCAATTCACAGTTTTGACACGTTTCAGGCAGCTGCAATACTCACGACTGCAAGGATTTGAGTTTGAAACATTAGTGAGACTGGTATCATCTAAAAGAATGTTCCCGCTTTTCCCTTTGTGTAAGTCAAATGCTTCGATAACAAGAAGCTGGTTATTGACTTGTCCCAGGGGAATCTGAAAAAAACAACTTATTAACATGTTTGGCACCTCTCTGCAGAATCTGCAAAACTTTACCGTGTTTTCAGGTTCCATAAAGCAGAGTGAATAATTAAGCATTGTTGATAACTCATACTACATTGAAATTTTTTCTACCAAAACAAGTAGTGCCCTAGCTGTGTTCTCTGAAAAATCAAATCTTGAAAACGTAAAATTTGAAAGTAATGTATTGTAATCTTCTTTTCATATTTTGCATAGCTTCTACATCAGTGCTGAATAGGTCAAAATTTGGGTTAATGGGTATGTAAACAGATGCAAAACTTCTTTCCAAAACTTGGACTTGCATTCATTTTTCACAGCTATGTGGGCTTACTCTGACTTGGGCTAAAAGTTTCCGTTTTACAAAGTGTCACGTTCACACATTGCTTTCCACTCATAAACAATATGTAGTTTATGTATAGTTTTTCTCCAGCTTTATTTGTGAATGATGAAGCTAACTGGCTGTATTCCGAAGCCAGAATTGATTGCATCGGGCCGAACCTTCAGGTCTGATGCAATCGCTTTATGCGGAACAATCGGGTATGCAAAAATTATGAAATTTAGGCGTACCCGTAGAGTAAGTTTACTTTCAGTGAAAATAACACTATTTCAAGGTAAGGACGGTTGGCATTGTTTAAGTGAAGGATCTCCTGTCAGGGAAAGTAAAATCAACGAATAACATAAAAACCAGGGCAATCAGGGAAAAAATCAGGGAATTTTGACAGGGCAAATAGTTTCTACCCGTTTTGAAAGTCTTTCCTTACATCGGTGCTCGGACCCAACGATTTACAACTGGCCTTTGACTGGAGGCATACGTACGTATTGGGGCTGAAAAGTTGGGATTTGGACTCTCTTAGCAAAACAAATGCCCTGCGCTGGCATATTCACGATATCCATGAAGACGTACAACTACATTTTGGAGTTTTACAAAAATCAAGCAGAACTTGGCGACATGTAGGCAAAGCAAACATACGAGTTCAAGAATTCCATACTGTTGCCATTGCAACATTAGACATTAGAGAATAATGCGATATTTTAAAAGTAGCTTGCAAGTGCAGGACATTGGGTTATTTTCATCTCAGATTTAGCCGCTTCGTATATTTCTCCTGAGGCACGATAAAAGCTCACCCTTGCATTTCTCCAAGCGTTTCCCTGATTCCCTCGTAAATTCCACAGCATTACTGGGTTTTTCTTGATGTTGGATGTGTTCGCCAAGAAAACAGCTAAATGGCCCATACTCCTTCCTGAAAAAGTTTTTACCGTTTACGATGCCATTTTATTACACTCATTTAGGTTATCGCATAGTCCTTCAACGAAAAAATTAGGATAGTTATTACAAAATCAAATACTCTATATCGAAGAATTAAAAAATATTTTTGACAGAGGTTTTACGATTTTTCTTTTCATTTACTTGTTTATATCATACTCAGAGTACATATCACACAAGTTAACAGTCGTTTCTGTTTGACTGAGCGTAGTATTCCATTTGAATAAAATTTCACCGTCTGATGCGCGTGAAATCTACAGGTTGCGCCACAAGTTCAAATTCTGGTAATAATAAATGCGTGTTTGTAAAAGTCCACAGAACGTATCCAAAATATCTACACACGGAGCAGCACAGTGGTAGCGTTACCAAACCCACAAGCAATACTGAAAGTGACCAAACACTGAAAAACACGCGCTTCAGTAATCTTTCATCATCATACCGAAGTGTCGTATATAAAGCAAAAGATGTAGATCAATGGTTCTCAACCGCTTTTTAGCCCATGGACCATCTTTTTCTAAAAAATAGCCCATGGAACACTTTGCTATGCTGACACCTTCTTCATCGTTTGAGCCAGTCATAGGCATAACAGGGGGCAGGGGCAGGGGCATATATAGTCATTTTGTACTTTGAGAGGCAAACAAAATAGTGTTATTCGCCTAAAATCAAACATTTTGGCCCAAAAAAAATTTTCGACTGGCTACGCCACTGGAGTCAGTTCTTGAAGTCCACCTACTGGCCGCACTAGATCTTGGGGCAGGTGTTGAGCAGTCATTCGATTGTCTCGTCATCCAGAACAGCCAGACCATGCACTCCATAGGGAGGTCTAAGGTTGCATAGTGAAGGACAGCACAGCGGTCTTTTCTTCTGCGCCACACTCACAAGCTGTAGCAAGGGCCATGCTCCACTTGTGTAAGCAGGAGAGCAAACGTCCGACGCCGGTGCGGAGGCGGTTGAACCTGACTCACATTGTTAATGGCTGGACCATTCTAGGAGGCTGGGTGCCGATGTCGGGGATGAAAGTACGGAGTCTTGTAGTGTTCTCCAACCGCTCCACATTCCATCGGTGATCCGCCCACTTCTGTTGTAGTCAGATGAACTGATGAATTATGCGGCGGGCACAAACGGGTGTCTCGATTTGAGATGTCATGCATTCCCACCCGGTGGACAGGTGAGCGCTGAGTGGAGCAGATGTCCAGGCTCTATGGCACGGCATGATAGAGACAGTGTGACCCCTTCGCGGTGGAGCTCAGCAGGTTGGATACCCGCAAGGATAGGATGATTGCCCGTTGGTATAGGACGCAGGCATCCAGTCACAGTTCGCAAGGCGTCGTTGATGACAGGCGGGTGTGAACACTACGGCCAGGGCTACCATACCGTCCTTATTTTGTAGTACTTCGTCTTAAAAAATATTAATGTCCTTATTTCTAAGAAATGTCCTTATTTGTGACCTGCGTCCTTATTTGTTCTTATTTTCTGTAGCATAACAATTTTAAATAAGCAATATCTGATAGACATACAGACCATCTCTATCTCATCGTAAACATTTTGTAATCAAAGTTTTTTGATGTCATGAAAGTAGTGTAAGTTTGCAGCACACAGACGTAACGCACTATCAGGTATAGCACTGTAAGCTGTCTACTGTGGTTAGGATTCTTAGGAAAGTTGGTTTTGTAGCGAAGGTTTAGTATTTAATTGATTCAAGAAATATGCAAACGAAAAAAGCGTTTACCGTGACGATTCCAAGAAGGAAGTCGAGAATAAGACATTGCTGAAGCAAATGGTTCTTGGAGATAAATAGGCAAACATGTGATCTAACATTAGTCGTGCAAACAGAAACAATTGTTTTCTTTTTAGGTAATAAAATTAAATTTTCCTCAGCCGTCCTTATTTTTGGTTCTAGGCTATATCGATGGTAGCCCTGACTACGGCACAACGCAGGCAGGAGTGCACTACTCTGCTGTTGAATGGACCAGGGCTAAGGTGGCTCTTCGCAACGTTGTTGCCGCAGCACCCCAGACCGAGCCAGCCGCCTCAAGTGTGCGACGCTTGATGTCAGCTTTTTGAGAAATGACCCGAGGCTGCGGCGATACGTGAGCGACCTGTCCAACGTTACTCCCAGGAATTTGGGTTCGGAGCAAAATGGCAGGTTTCGTCATTGAAATTGACTTTCAGCTCATGTTTAGCTTCCTTGTTGTTAAGATGGAAGACTGCCGACACCGTTTTTGTTGTGCTGAGCTTTAACTTCCAGATCTGGAGCTACTTACCAATAGTCGCAACATTTGTCTTTGCTGAGCACTCCTTCCACTGGTTGCCAGTCTTCATCAGCATGCATGATTGCTAGATCGTAAGCTTATGCATACTTTCTGGAGATGGTGGTTGGTAAGTCAGAGGTGTAGATGTTGAAAAGAAGGCGTGTCAAGGCGGATACCTGTTGGTGCTATTCTTGATGCATGACACCTCATGGGCAACTAGTCGAAACTGTCCATCTGGACCAGGTTAAGAGTCACTGATGTAGATGATTGTAAAAAGCACCCGACAGCATAGGCTTGCCAGGGGGCCTACGGGGCCATAGACTCTCCAAATTTTTAGAACATAATAGTCATTTTGTGCTTTGAAAGGCGGTATCCAAAACAAAATAATGTTTTTCGCCTAAAATCAAATATTTCCCCCCACAATTTTTTGGGCTGGCTACGCTAGTGCCCGACAGCGGTAATCGGGTGGGGGATAAGTGATTGTAGCTTGTTGTTGTACTATTTTTTGGGGAAATGATTGTGACTTGTTGTACCTAACAACTAAACATGTTTTTGAAAATTTCGGAGGGGTAGTTGCCCTCTTCTGACTGCTGGCCTGATGAGCGGGTAAACATGTGTTCTGAAGATGCACAACACTGCACAAATGGGTATAAGCTGTTTCAAATGTAGGTATCAAAGTTCGTGGCTCTTGACGAAATGAATGCCTTGATCCCGACGAACGCTCACATTTTGGAAAGCGCTATGCGAGTTTCGACAGGGTTTATTGCACTACACGCGGTTGTTTAAAACAAGATTGCGTGTGTTTGCGTAATGATAAGAGCATTCTATCAATTACAAGATGTTTCGGGAAATTGGTTTTATAACATTCAAAATAAAAAAGGAAAGCTAAGACAGAGCCATGAAGAGTGAAAGTCAAAAAGAGCGTTGCGTCGTTTGTTCGTAGAATAGTGGTGGACAGTGGTTATTTTGTTTGCGGGTTAGTCATATGGCCCAGTAACATGTTCTCGGATCATTAGTTCGCTTTTTCGCTCTTGGTGCATCCTAATGGGAATAGAGCGTTTCTGCACTCACACAAACGCATGCTGGAAACGAAACAACTACTGACAAGGTAGCAGTCGGTACAATGATAGCATAGAATCTGACTACGCATTTGCAGGTAAACAAATGCCTGAAACAATTTTTCGTGCTGTGAAGCACTTCATTGTTTAGGGTTGAACATCTGTAAGCAGTACGTACTTATCCAGTTTTTCTACCAACTTAACTTAGGTCACCAATCCGTTTAACAAATACCAACGCAAATTCAGTAGAATCAAAATAAGAAGTAGTGCATATAGAACATAAATTTCTCAAATTACTACAACTAAAAATGTTCTACAATCTACAAAGTGATATCTGTGTTGTTTTAAAATAAACGCTTACAAACCACCCTAAATGAGGAATATGCCGTTCAGTGAATTGCAAAAAACTACAGGCTAGTCTGCATAATTTTCGTATTGGTTCCTTAACTTGTCACGCGTGACACAAATGTTCGAAAATATTTAACGTGACACATCAAACTATTTTCAAGAGGTCTAAACGCTGTACATTTTCTACATTTGGGGTTAGCCAATATCACCATATTTGAAGTGAGGAATAGTAACCTTTCATGAAGTACCAGAAGTTGAAACAGGTCTGAGAATTCGTCGTGAAGTACGGGCTTAGCAACTTTGCTGTACGATTGCCACGTCCAGTTTTAGACTTGATGAACATGTACCCTCCTCCTAAAAATACAGCAAAAGGTAAATGGCAAATTATTTTTACATTCAAACAGGCAGAAATGAACATGATTAGACTTCAACAAGCCCTGGTTGACGGACAAAAAATGAAGCCATTCTAAAATCTGATGCAGTGAAGTTAGCAGTTTATTAAAGTACTATGATTCAGCGTTGCAGAGTTCTGCTTGAATGGCTTGTAGGCTACTGTAGTTGCACATTTGGGCAAGAAATTAACGAAATCTGCTGTAACAAAATGCACGTTTCAAGCCTTATCCTTTGGTCAAGCATATAAATTAGATTAAACATGATCATCTGGATTGCTAGTCTTTTTGGTACGATCGTGTAAGAGTATCTTTGAAAGGTACGCAAAGCTTTATTAAGTGGGCAGTGAGAGGCCTAATATACCGCCTTTTAATTTTTGGAACGGAGACTGCGAAAAATTGAGTGTAGTTCAGTAAACCTGCAACGGCATTTTCTTGATAGTTGGCAAGCTTGCTTTAAACAGGAAAAGTACGTGTTTGTTACGGGTGCTAAATCCATGAAAGTAGTGGACAAAGCAGGATTTCTCTTAATATTTACGATTGACAATGGCTAGAAGAACTTTGAGGGGACTTAGATTTTCTTTCCAAGATTACTTTCAATGGCAAAGTAGGCTACCTTTTTGTCTCCGCCAAGACAGATCTAGCCAGTAAGGTTACGGGGGGCGATTTCAGTCATATTTGGTAGTCAAGTCTCATGACGGGTTCACTACTGTAAGAGAGGTGAAGCATACTTCACAACACTGCTGTGACAGATGAATAGACGGCAAAATGTTCTGGCAATATCCAGAATGCTGTTTTCTGAATTGCACAAAATAATGGTGAATAAAGTTACTTTCGTAGGTTATAGGGGGGGCAGTCGCCCCTGTAAACAAGATTTAGAATTCTGCAATACCTTCAAATTTCTTCCAAGATTTTTTGCAAAACAGCGATTTTGCAAATACGTCCGAAAAAGTTTTTTTCTTAAACGTCGTGTAACCGTCACCAAGCAATTTTTAACGTGTACTTTTTGAGATTCCACTTTGTTGTGGTTATAGTATCAAGGAAATGAGATGTGAAAATAAACTAAGAAACTAAGTCATTTTGCCTTGAAATTAGAATAGAGACTTTGATCGGCTTGATTAGAGAATTTAGATATGAACTATCGCATGTGTTGTTAACTCGCTTCAAAATAAGGGTTTTCTGAAAGTTTACCACTTTACTCAGGCCGTGTTGGTCCATGTGCAGTTCACCAAAGCAGCCATATGTTTGTAAGGTATGCTTTATTTTGCCATGATAAAACTCAACACTTAATTAAACAATCAGAAGAACGCAAGATCGACTCAGCAGCTGCCACCCTGTTCACAATTAAAATACACAACAAAAACAACAGAACACTATCACATAAACAGCATAGAGAACCAGAGCGAGAATAAACTGAAAAAATCAAGAAAAACACAGCTTCTAAGATTGTAAACAACTACTATGAAGTTGCAAAACGCTCGCTGTTGTAATCAATCTCACACAAACATTTTTTAAAGACCCGACGTTTTAAATATAATCAAAACTAAACAAAACAATGCTTTTTCAAGATCATGTACTTGATTGGTAAATAAGTTGATGAAAAAGTGTAACACATTAAATATGCAACTGTAGGTTTATATATCAAGAGGAATCTGAGGTTAATTCGTGTTTAGAACTTGAGAACCAAAAACTTGCAGTTTAGTTTTTGTACCGCTTAAGGGACTGTACAGTTACTGGGATATCTTCCCAAGTTTTAAATTCAGTATATTCGGAAATTTCGTCCCAAATTCTGTTCGCTTGCGTTCTAAAGAATACTTGTTTCTCATGGAATTACGGATGTTGTACCAGTTAAATGGTACAGTGGGTTGAACACGAGCTCTGAAGCTGGAAGGTTTTTGCTTCCTGTTTGGGTCATATACCAAAGACGTGAAAACGGTACTTGCGGCCTCTTCAGCAGCTTTATACTCAGCCTAAACGGATGAATGCAACCGAAATTTTCACGCGCGGTGGTGCCATTGACTTCTCACGAATGCAGCATTTATTACGAAATTAGCTGAGCGGTCCCCGATGTCGAGTTTGAGGAGATGGGCGGCTGCAGACCACTCGTGGCATTCCAAAGAGAGTGAAATGCGAGCATGACAAAAAAATTTCTCTACAGGTGTTGTGGTTACATATGTTTTTGTCCTCCCACAATGGCTGCTATATCGTATCTATCCAGGTAAAGCATCCGAATACGCATTATAAATATAGTGCACATACGTAGCAGCTCTAAATCATAAATACCGTGTACTGTACGTAGCTTGTGGAATAGTGTATGAACGTGGGCCTTAGGGCTGTTATAAGTTATTTGTTTAACTATTCCTTTCTGCTGTTTCAACAGAGGATCTGTCACAGCATTGGATGCACTATAACTAGTTATGCAATATTGCTTGTGTGAATAACTCAAAGCTAAAATATAACAATCTAAGAGTGTGCTTACCTACTGTACATATTTTTTATCTGTAGCAGTACCCAAACCAATTCTCGTGGTTTCGCTGCATATTTGCTGAGCCTGTTCTTTCCTAATTAGGAAATGATCAATAATAGTGTAATTTTCCTAGCAATTATATCGATTTTTTCTTTACATGAAAATCTTTCTTTAACTTCTGCTTAGTTAGAATCACAAATGTGGTCTTCTACTTTCTTGCCAGATCATCATCATCCAGTTTTCAACTTGTACCAATTCATCATTTACTCTGCCTTACTTTGCCATTTTACGCATTTTGAATCAAGGTTGGATTTGTATCATTTACAAAAAGTCTCACACACAAAGTTGACGCTCAGTGTAAATAATTTGTCTATATTGAAATAAAAAAGGGACCTATATTGAACCCCGGGAATACTACGGAAGACAGGAAGATGTGATGAGACACAATTGACCATTCTTTACTGTTTACGGTTAGCTAGATTAGTTGTCAGGAACTTTAAAGTAGACTACACATACCACAACATGCTAATTTCTTAAGCAACATAGAGTGAATAACAGTGTCAAAGAGCGTGACCAGGTCCAAAAATATTGAGCAGGTGGTTCAACTTCATCAAAACGTTCAATAAAAGCATTATAGCATTATAAGAATGAGGAAGCATTATAAGAATGAGGAACTGCAACGGAAGTAGATAAATTTTTTCTGAAGCTATGCTGATTAGGATTCAAACCGTTGCAGGCAGAGAAGAAATTTGGACAACCAATCGTGTGCGCATTTTTCAAACATTTTACTGAAAGGAGACAAAAAATATGAGCAGTAAACTGAACAGTTGTGATATCCTTTGAACCAGACGTCTACGCTAGCAAGATCATTGCCCCTTTCAAGACATCAAGAACATTACTCTTGGCAATACATTCATTTTGCACAATAAAGTTAGCACTGGAGCAATATAACTATAGCAGATGTATTTATAAAGCTAATTGGCATGTTACTTCCTTTAGTAGTTTTTCAGGTTTAAAATTTGCAATGCCTAAACATCTTACGAGTGATGGGACTGAAATACAACGAAGCTGGTTTTTTGGGAAGTAAATTGTTTGGTTTAAAGCTGGAATTTTTCAATACAGATTTTGGAATGTAACCCATTGAGTGTGTTAATAAGTTCATCTGGATTAGATAAACAAAGCCTATTGAATCAACGAATTTTGGGGGAGCTGAAGCTGAATTTTCACTCCATTTTTTGTATCAGGTTGTTGTAATAAATTTTATTGTAATCTCTTTAACTTGTGTCATTTTGTTTTCTGAAAATTTTGTGATATTTTCTCAATTCTTCTGACCTTACTCTTTCGTGGTCCATGCTTTTTGTGTAGGTTTAGATCTTTTGTGGAAACGTTTTTCAGTAGTGCATGCATATTGAAAAGGATTTCAAAATATTGGCCAATTTCAAGAATGTGCAATACAGTAATCAATAATAACCACCACAACTCCAGCACGAAAGGTGCTTGTAAAAAACGTTTTGCGAGCGTATTCAATTTTTCCCCACCTCCTCCGTGATCATCATCCGTACCGCTTCCTCTCTGCATTCCTTTTGCTTTCCAGCCTAATTTCCAGTTAAAATTGTCCAAACCTGCTCGGCGATAAACGTTACGCCAGCTGCAAGCGTTCCGATTAAAATTGCAGTCCAATGCTGTCAGCAAAATATTTGTATTAGCCACCGCATGTCTTGTGGAGTTAGTTTACGAAAAAGAAGTCTATAGCAGGAATAGTAGAAAGACAATTCCAAGTTTACACATGCAGAAGAAAATTTCTAAAATTTCGTTACTGCTACCGTCAAAAAGCGATTGCATTGTATGTTGCGGTCAAGCTTTTGCTCAGTCCTATTGCCACTTACCATTACTATTCGCTGTGACAATGATTGAGCATATAACGCACAAAATAACAAGTACATGCGTGAGGCAGCAAGCTGGTTTTTGAATAAACACCACCATCTTGTTCGTTCCTTTAGTTTTGCAGATTTTGGTAGTTAACGCATATTCCATCATTAAAATACATAACAAAACTATGCTGCAATCAAGATGACTGTGCTGGTTGACGTCGGATTAATGCAGCATGCAATCAAACTTCATGTATCATAAAAACGAAAAATAACATCTTAACAGCACTAGAAGGTCGGGTCGGCTCAATTGACTCACTTCAAATGACACGTCAAATGACATACGCGGGTTAAATAGCTTCGACGTGGTATATAGCACTGCCATGCAACTTCAGGAGTTTTTCTATTTTACCTTTAGATTGGTGTCCTGGGAATTACAACGTTTGTGATTTTGCTAAAAAAATTGAAGCGTGCACTACCTAGAACAGGGATGACCAAGCTACGGCCCGCGGGCCGCATCCGACCCGCCGACCAGTTTAATGCGGCCCGCCAAATACCGTGCACACTATTTCAAACGAGGTTAAACGTGGAAATATGGCAATGCCAATGCCGAAACCAGTCGGCATTGTTTCAGAACTCAACACCGATTCAGTGTCCACACGTCTGTACCTGTATCTTTGCATGACATCATAGTTTACCTTTTTACATCTAGGCTAATGTACTCGCGCTACATTCGTCAGCACTGACCGTTTTGTCAGAGGAAAAACAAAACGTCTGCTGCAATATTTCATGCTAATGTGTTGGAGATTTTATTTCTACTACGGATCACCGGTCGCCCCAAATGATATGCAACGCAGTGTGACTTCGTTTTCTATATGTTTACAAGTATTACTTGCTAAAGTAAATGCTAAACTGTTGCAAATGTTTAGGCAAAGCTATACAGCGAGGCAAGCTTTGTAAATCTTCCGTCTGACTGTTTCGATGACAAACGGATGTGACAGTGAAACTGAAGCATTGGTAAATGCTGCAGTAGTTAGTGCAGCGGTTTTCAACCTTTTGCATGCAGCAACCCATTTTGCAACCCAAATTAAACTAACGATCCCTTCCGAAAATTTCCAGTCAGGTATATGTAATGCAGTTGTTTGCACAATAGATATTCAAAATGACTAAAAATTAACTTACGATATCACTATGTTGAACAAAGACTCATTTATTAAAGTCATGCACATGGCAGCATCAGTAAGTGACGCCCGTGCCGTGTGTAAATCACCCCACAGCACAACTTATTGAAAACTAGAGCAATGCTCTTCAAACGTTTTTGTTATGGTGCACCCTAAAAGATGTTTTGATGAACTCATGCACCCTATTTACTTAAACCCATGCACCCTATATACTGACACGTCCCCTACCTAATTGCGCCCATGTCTGTATGTACCCTGGCCTAAATAAGAAAGTACCCTCATGCAGTAACTCAGCTACATAATTCAATTGATAATGGCTCATTATCTGCTGCTTAGGAATCACAAATAATCATCTAATTACAACAATTAGCTTGGCATGGTCTGATGCTTACCCATCACACTTTAGAATGTGGAAAGTCTCGGTTAAATCCTGAAAGTCATTGGTTGGTTAATGGTTCATTTTTGGTAACATAAAGTTTTTGTAAAAAGCATGTGTTCAGTGTGACAAGTTTGTGATGCACCCTTGTGAACCCTTTCGTATTGGTGCACCCATGCATATTTTGATGCACCCTAGGGTGCACCCAGTGGTGTGTTTAAGGGGAGGCGAGCGCGGCACTTGCCTCGGGCCCCCCTTTTTTTGAGGCCCCCCTTTCAGGTGTTACGCGCATACATTTTCCTTGTTTTTGATGAAAAACTTATTATTCACTCATATAATGCCCTACAAAGCAGATCATAAACAAGTACTATGCTTACAACACCCCCACTTCAGAAACTGTAATGTGCATGTACTTTGCTTTCAAAGGGCCCCAAAACCACTGAAACATGTAAGTACTCTGCTTTTAAACTTCATTGAAGGGAGCCCCTAAAAGAACCTGTAATGTGTAAGTACTCTGCTTCTAAAGGGGCCCCCAACAGCAACTGTAATCTGTAAGTAGCTTGCTTTCAAAGGGGCCCCAAACAGAAATGGCAATGTACCTTGCTTTCAAAAAGGCCCCAAACAGCTATCGTAATGTGTATGTACCTTGCTTTCAAAGGGGCCCCAAACAGCAACTGTAATGTAAAATTCCTTGCTTTCCAAGAGGCTGCCAACAGCAATTGTAATGTGTAAGTAGGCTACAGTACTATGCTTTCAAACAGGCACCCAACAGCAACGTCAGTGTGTAAGTACCTTGCTTTCAAAGGGGCTCCAAACAGCAATTATAATGTGTAAGTACTTTGCTTTCAAAGGGGCCCCAACAGCAACTGTAATGTAAAATTCCTTGCTTTCAAAGAGGCTGCCAATAGCAATTGTAATGTCTAAGTAGCTTGCTTTCAAAGGAGCCCCCAGCAGCAGTTGTAGTGTGTAAGTACTATTCTTTCAAAGGGGCCACCAGCAGCAACTTTAATGTGCAAGTACTACTCTTTGAAAGGGGCCCAAACAGCAACTTTAATGTGTAAGTAATATACTTTCAACGGCGCCCTACCACCATCTCCAATGTGCAAATAAAGAAAAGCTTCAAAGCAACTTCTATACCTAAAAATGTTGGGTTAAAATTTCTTCCAAAAAGTTCTGAAAAGACCCTATCAAATAAGAGCAAATATGCATACCACATGATANCTTTTTATACCAAATGATTATTTTTTACACCAAATGAAGATTTTTAGAGATTGGAGTGTTTGGTTTATTGATAATTTTATGAAAATGCCACAGTTGAACAGAAAGCATCCAAGTGGAGCAGCAAAATGAAGGATGAAATGTAAAGAAAATTTAGTGTTTTAAATCTTCTTGGTTGTTGTTTATGGTTTCATGCATTCCCATAAAGACATGAATATGAATAAATTCAGTTTACCAACTACCAAGCATTTTATCAAAGGGGAAAGTGTGAAACTTTCAAATGGGTAAACTTTGTAGTTTACTGATGGTGAATGCAGAGAAATGGTGTGTGAAAATGAAGAAGTGGAGGCGATGCCAACTTGTTATTGCCCAATTTTATGTGTTGCTAGCCTTATCTTCCCACCTTGCAGTGTTTTCAAAGTTGCATATCATGAACAGTGAACATCGCTTTGCATTTTCTCCTGCTATGTCAGTCATGCCGTAGTCTTAGGAACGTAGCCTATCCTTGACTGGCCGTATCTTAGGCTTGATCAAAGTGCTTATCACGGTTGGCTGAGTATGATGGCGTCATCAGAGGGGCCCCCCTCTTTAGTCTTGCCTCGGGCCCCCCAACCTTAAACCCACCACTGGGTGCACCGTGTACATCGGTTGAAGACCGCTGAACTAGAGTAACTCCCAAGTAAGTTACCGCATTCAAATATCTAACTTACAAATACAGCATATTCTTTCTTACGTCACAAGGTTATTCGTGCGTTGCCAAACGCAACATTACTGTAATGGTCATAATCACACTTAAAACAATTTTGAATGAAAAAGTAGGCTATCACTTTTGCCAGGTGATCCTATCATTTTGGCTACAACAAAAAGTGGTTCCATATACGAAATATAAAATATAGAAGAAATTATGAATGCTTTTCACAGAAGCTCTCGCGACCCCTAGAAAAAAGGCAAACGACCCCATGGGGTTGCCACCCCCAGGTTGAAAAACACTGAGCTGGTATAATGCTAAGAGAGTCTGATTCGTCCGAGTCGAGTGATTGCGAAGTTGATTCTCGAAGCCAACCTGCACATCATGTGGTACAAGGAAGAGCAACAGGATTATTTCAAGCAAGAAATGGATCGAGATGGAAAAAGGTTGCCATGTCATCTGCCACTGAGCGCCGATTGCATACATACAATGTTTTGCGATTTCATCCTGGGCGCACGGGCGCAACGAGGTTAGATGGCGCCTGGGGCAAGAAACAAGTTTGGTGCCCAAATGTTCGAACCTGAGGTCTTTTGGGAGCAAATGTACTGTATTGAAGAAAGTACTTGTGACATTGTTGGGACTTTTCGGTGCCCCCCGCAGTGATTCGGCGCCTCCATAGTGATTCGGCACCCGGGGAATTGTACCCCCTTGCCCCCCTCCTTAGGTCCCTGCCTGGGGGTACATCTTATGCAACCAGCCGCGTTGTGTCTGACAGTCAGCTTACCTCGTTCAGAATACTTTTTGATGAGCCTATGTTGCGAATTATAAGACAATGCAATGTTGAAGAGGGTCGAAGACAAACTGGTGACCAAGCTTCGGATGTGGCTCTTTTTGAACTTGAAAAATGTATATGCTTAGTGGTTGCTCGTAGCGTGATAGGGGGACGCAGCTTCCCTCTGAAAAGTTTATGGTAAGTTGTGAGCCTGTGCAATATTTTCACAAGTTATGACAAGAGACATATTTTTAGAGATTATGAGATATCTCCGCTTTGATCTGAAGACGGAAAGGCGAAGGAATCTTTTGCACGATAAATTTGCTCGCGCTTCGCAACTTTGGAATAATTTTATATCAAACTGCCAAAAAGCAATTATTTCTCAGTCAATGAGCAGTTGTTGCCATCTAAAGCACGTTGCAAATTCATCCAATACATGACTAATAAACCAGACAAGTTTGGTTTGAAGTTCTGGCTGGCAGTTAGGTGATGTCGAAAACAAATATTTGTTCAACAGGTTTCCTTAAATAAGAAAGATGACACGCGGAGCACAGACATGAGCGTGCCTACGGATGTTGTTCTGAAGCTAACAGGCCCTAATTTCCAGCAAGGTTGCAATGCCACTTGTAATAATTTTTTCACCTCACTTGACCTGGAACTGTGACTCGCAGAAGAAAGTACAGTCTTGTTGAAACAATGCAACACAACAGGAAGGAAGTTCGGGAAGAGTACAAAAAGAGAAAAGAGTTGCACAAAACGAAATTGTTTCCGTTTGGTAGTCATAGGCCAATCACGCTTACACCATACCAGTGCAAACCAGAGAAGAACGTGGCACTTTGAGTAGTCTTACATCCAGATATTCAAGTTTCAAGCAATAAAAATCCGAAAAAGAAACACAACTGAGTACTCCATTCAATGACACTAAACAAGGAGTTGACGTATATGATTAAATGAGGAGACTTTATTCTGTGAAACCAGGAAGTAGACGGGGGCCTGTGCGTGTATTTTATAATGTTACTGATACAGCATGTTCCCTATCAATATTTGGGTCATGTACAGGCTCGTCTGCTAGAGCAATATAAGCCACAGAGAATACATATAAAAGGTGGCAGAAGAATTGACACAGAATATGCCACTTGTGTCTTAATAAAAACTTCCAGCAGAAGAGTTTTGCGGCCTTCAAAACTCTATAACGCCACACCTGCGGTCAAACAACGGCTCATGTGCTTNACTTCAAAATGCCGAAATCACATTATACTGACACTTGTCAAAGTTANAAAACACGTGTGTGATACCTGTGCATGCAAAATGTGCAAATAATGTGCTTGAATAGGCTACTGTATGCGCAGCGGTGCCAGTTGCTTTGCAAAATTGCCGGTTTTGAGTGTACGTTTTTTGTATTTCCAAATAAATAACACTTGCGGTCAAACAACGGCCCATGTGCTTTACTTCAAAATACCGAAATCACATTATACTTAACGCTTGTCAAAGTTTAAAAAAACCCGTGTGTGATACCTGTGCATGCAAAATGTGTAAATAATGTGCTTGAATAGGCTACTGTATGCTCAGCGATATCCAGGAGCGTAACGAGGTTTGATGGCGCCCGGGGCAAAACACAAATTCGGCGCCCCCCCCTGGTCGAACCGGCGCCCCCATGGTCGAGGTTTGGCGCCCCTATGGTCAAATCCGAGTTCTTTCGAAAGCAAATTGACTGTATTAAGAAAGTACTTGTGACATTGTTGGGACTTTTCGGTGCCTCCAGCAGTAATTCGGCGCCCCTGCAATGATCCAGCGTCCCCATAGTGAATTGGCGCCCGGGGAATTGTGTCCCCCTTGCCCCCCCTCATTGCGCCCCTGGCGATATCAGTTGTTTTACAAAATTGCCGGTTTTGAGTGTACGTTTTTTTGTATTTCTAAATAAATAAGCAGAAATCTGATGAAAATCGGGGAATATTTTTCTGAAGTAAATATTTCATACTTCCGCCATTTAAAAAATATTGCGTCAATTCACGCATTTTGTCCTTCTAGTGTTTTGAAATAGTTCTGAAAAAAGGTGGTTTGAAAATGATTTATGGCTCATAAGCAATTGTGTTCGATTTTTGCCAAAAATGGAATGTTTAATTAGGGTAAACCAAAACGAAACTCATCCTTAAAACTAGCATGATCATGCTAAAGTACTACAAAAAGCTGAGGAATAAGGACATGGTAAACTTCCACATTTTCTTTATGGAATATGATCTATGCGATCATTGTCCCTTACTCCTATTAAGAGTTAAGTAAGAATAGCAAATTTTTGGTTCATGTAGTGGACATATCTTATTCGTACTATATTTTGTCTACAGGTTTGTCATGCGACTCGTCAGTTGGCAGTTGAAACCTTCTTATTAACAAACATCCGCCTGTGAACGCAAAATCTATTTGCTTGATACGATTGTATGATTTGAAACCATTTCCTATTGCTCATTTATGCATGACAACCAGTTTCGTGTCTACCGGTAGCCTGCTGAAGTGGTCATAGCAGCAATTTGCTTCCAAACTTTTACTCGTCTAATTAAGATGTTCCCACAAAGTATGAGACTGGTGTGTAACATAGATGGTTTCAAAAGATTGAATAGCCTTTGACCGTTTAAATAAAAATGTGTTCAATGAATGTTACTCACTCGAATTGTTACAAACAAATCTGTTTCATTCCAGAAAATATACCTCCATCAAAATGATCTCAAGTTAGCAGAACTTAGTTCAACGTGATCAACTGCTCGCAGATGTTCCGAAATGCTTTTAAATGACTTGTTTCAGTTCATACGAGATTGCAAAATATAAACATTCCAATAAAGCATTTTTGTGTATAGAGCTGTATTTCCTCAGACCAGAGCAAATATTTCTAGACCTTCACCCTTCTTCTGCAGTTTTTGCTTAGTTTCAATGCATATTTGCTGCCATTGGCAGCGAACAGCTTTACATTTTGACATTACAACGGCCACTTTCCCGTGTTTTACAGTAAGTTGCGTACAACCACTTATCACCAACACAGCGCGTGTTCTTGGCGGTGTGTGCGTCTTGTTTATGATAATGCCATGGCAACCAACTGTAGAACAGGTTACTAATTAGGCACTTTCACCAGCTGTACGCTCAGACAGTACTTACTGTAAGTAAGAAGTGAGTTAATGTTTCACTGTTTTGAAAATGAAAAATAGTTAAATAGTAATGCCAAACTAAGAAAATATTGCCTGAAGCAGCACCAGGATTCAATAGCCGTTGAATGGGTTATTGTTTTTTATTTCTCCCACTTTATATCAACTTTATTCTATACACACAACATTCAAAACTATAAGCTGCTTTGCGTAAATGTGTTCGTAAACGACATCGACATTTCATCCTTGCACCCAGGGGTGTAGTGGGGCGGGAACGCGTGGGAACGGCGTTCCCCCACCTTTTTCACGTTTTGCTTTAAAATGAGTTTGAAGCTGTTTCAAAAGGGTCCTTTTTTGGATGCGTTCCCACACCTTTTTGTTTAGCACTACACGTGGGATTGATCTTTAGCGAATGATAAGTGCTCCTATATTTGCCAGTTGCTTTGATATAAAAGCTCGATGTCAAGTCAGCGGAAACACGGAAACATTAGGGTTGTGCTTAACCAAAACTATGGCCCAAAAGTTTCTCAGAATTTTACGATATCGGTTCAAGGTCTTTAGAAACTTAAAATATTTTTTACAAATGAAAAGCACTCTTTTGACACAAACAAAAGAGTGCTTTTCATTTGTAAAACTGAAATTATTATAAATCATTCAACCGTCCATGCGCCGTGCTAGCTTATAGAAGACTAACAGGGTTTGAGAAAAACACACTTGTGTGCTTTAGGATTAATTTGCAAATGTGTTCAATCCTGAAACTTGATAGAATATCAAAGTGACCTATACTCTCAAATCTTGTTTCAAATATCAAGTTTTTTTCAAAGATTTTAATTGTGGATTTGCTACGGATGTTGCGTTGTATAAAAGCAGTGTGGAAAATGTTCCGAAGTGTAAAGAAAAGACTTGAGATTTCTTTGTTTAGCTCAATAAAAACGTTCTGGCCAAAAATAGAAACATCGCTCATAGATGTATGGATGGTTTTCAACTCATAGTTTTCAACTGTGGAGAACCACGTGTACAAAATTTTTCCAGCTGCTATTATTCCTTTCGCACCAAGAGACAAAGTAACCAACGCCCGCGCAAGATTTTTGTCCCAAGGGTCTCAATTGGATTAAGAAACCTAAGTTATAAGTTAGTTTTACGAAGAAACAAGTGCCTTCCACAATCTATTGCAGTTTTTTTTACATTTGGCATGGTAAGCCTTCGTCCTACAAAACTATTGATTCCACCTCAGACTTGCCGCTATCAGGTTGCTAGTTGCATATTAGAAAAATCTTTTTTGTGTATAGTTTGACAATATTTTTATCTAGATGTCGCGTTCCGCATGAATTTATTTCTGTGTTCTCTTGGAAAATACCAAGAGTTTTATATACTGATCAAAGATGTGGTCACCACAACATCCTACTAAAACTAGACGAATTCTGGTTCAAACCTTTGAGATTGAGTCTTTATCAACAAGTCGAGATCGGATACCTGTGAAAATGCGCACCATTCCGGTTGATTTGAACTGTTTTTGTTTTTACTTTTCTTATTACATAACTCATGAAAAAGATCATAACTCTGTAGGGAGATTTTTGAGATTAGCGAAATGCATGGAATCCACAATTATACTGATGAAATGTAGTTCGTTAGTGAAGTCAACATTAGTGGTTAACGCATTAACGAGTAACGTAGTTAACTTCTTGATAAACTGTGCCCACTACTGCTTTATTTTTATTTTTTATTATATTGATTTGCCGTAGACTCGTGTTCCGTATCACAAACACAATCGAATTACATAAGAGCGCACAAACGGTTCAACCGTAGTGGCAAAAGTGGACTCATTAGCATTTTAAAGTCAAAGCTGGTGCTTCCAGAAAAAAGTTTACATCAGCAAGAGTTTGGCAAGGTGATTTGCTATATGCATCCACTTCAGCTCGTAATGTTGCCACGCTAAATATGCAATTTTTCTACTTTTGGCTTCACTGTGAGGGTTTTCTACGACAGAGTAAACAAAACCAGACAAATTGCATGGCATCGCTTTGAACAAAAAGTGTAAAAGTCAGAAAAGCGAAAAGCAGTCATCATCAGGATAAATAACTGTTGGGTGAATGCAATCAATGAAGGTTTTCATGGTTGCTGCCGTACATTCGGCAGCTGATTTCATTCGTTTCGGGATTTGCTGATCTTGGATACTGGCCCTGCTCTTGTTGTCAGGAGAGCAACACTATTATTTTGCTTTGTGTAACTTTTTTTGAATATACTTTAATTGATTACTGCCTGCATCAACTGATGAAATTGGGTCACGAGGAAGACACGCAGTGAAATATCAGACATTGCGCAACTCTGCTATCGTGGGTTAAAACCTCGGTGGTGCAATGACAAATGCACTCATTTGGTTCAACGTAACATATTAAATTTTGGCGCAACATATTTCTTGCTATTCAAAGTTGTTAAGATTACCTCTACTGTGGCTGAGGGAATTCAAGCACAACAATTGTTTTGTGTTCATTTTGGGTGGGGAGAAAGTAATAAGGGAGTGCATCCACCAAAACCCACTGCCAGAGCTTTTAAAGAACAGAAGAAACAGCACATGTTGTACTAACAAAGATTTCCATATGTACCTGCGATTTATTAAAGCTTTTCATTAAAATATATGAAAAAATTTGGACTTCTCAGAAACCTAGGATTTTACTTCTGGCCTCAAGAACACTCATCAAATTCTCAACTGATCAAAATTCATACAACTTCCAGAATACGCTTTGAACATCCAGTTGCATGATTTCTCATTGTGATTAGCAAACTCTGTGCGATATTCTACTCATAGAGTCATAAAACCATGATAGTTTGCTAAACATTTTCGAAATTGTATTCGCCAACATGTTGCCACATAAAGAAAAAATAAGAAAATTTATTGATGTGACTAAATGCTTCTTGCTATAACCAAAACTCTGTTCAAAACTTTCCTTCTCATGCAAGTATTGGAAGCAGTAGGCCTACCTTGAGGCAGCTACTGTTACTCTGAAAACAAAAACGCAAAGCACAGTGCCTGATGCTGATCACTCTCTGAAAGCAGTTCATAAGCAGAAAGGAGTGGAGCTGCTCACCACTGACAAACAGCATTTGGCAAAGATGGAGAACGTTCGACAACTTCCGTGCGCCAGGCATGACTGCCCTGATGTTCCTGACTTTTCCAGACGTTGTCCAGCAGCCGCGATTCAGGAAGTGACAGCAAAGCATTGGCCTTATTAACTGAAATCTGATCGCTTTCACAAGCGTCTTTGCGTGATACTGTGTTATTCCTGGATCCAATTGAAAAGAACAGTTTGGTGCAATGCACACGCTTGCCAAACAGAGAATTAGCACATTATCCAGTAAAAGATTTCAGTAACATTTAATTTACTGTGATTGAATGCGTGCTGATAATCGTAACTGTTTGTTGTTCAATTTGTTGAGGTTAAAATTTTGCCGAAAGAGAGAAGCCACAGTGGGACTTTTGATTATATTGTCTCACCCTAAGCAAAAGCATCACCTAATGGTGTTTGAAAAAATTCAACTCGAGCTTGGATGGTGCGCTCCTGACCGCATCCACATTGGGCTTGCAACTGGGAGACTGAAAAAAAACTTAAGGATGTTCAATGTTTTTTAGATCAGTGTCCACGAATTCAAATTTAGTTGTAATTGAGCATCTAATTCTAAACAAAGGTGCGTGATAAACTTATTATTTTCAACACGTTTTTTAATGTAAACTTCAATATTTTATTAAAAGAAATATTTAGAAAAAAATCACTAGTTAAAATGTATGAAAAAAAATCAGGAATGCACAAGCAGCGTTTCACAAGAAGCTCTGTTTACGAACTTTTACCAAAATATTTCACTCAAATCAAAATTTTTAACCATTGCTTTGAGAAAAACATGTTACAATGTATGGAAATCAAAAGTGTGGCATCAGTGATCCACGCACGCTTTGAAAATCAACCGCGTGACAGCAGTGATTCACGAAAATTAATTAAATGTGAATTGTTGGCAGTTCTCCAAATCGCAATAGACGTTATTTTGAGCCTGATAAAAAGCTGAAATAAAAGTTGTTTCAGTATTTTGGTACTTCCTATAATTCCATTTTCATAAATTTCTCTAGTGGCACATGAACTTGCAGTGACTTTGAAGCAGTTTCCGCCATCACTAGGACCATTTAAATTAATAACAGTCATATTTATTTCTGTGGTTCAGTAACCTATGAAAGGAATTTTAAAACAAAAATCGCACCCCTGCGAAGTCTACATCAAAAGTTTAAAATTCATATTTTCCATATTAGGTCATAAAGCCATATTTTGCATATTTTCAACCTAATTCAATAAGGAAACCATTGAAACAATCTCAAAATATCAGTGAAACTACTATATTGATAGGTCTAAGCTGCATCCTGCAAATTGACCTCACTTGCGCATGCTGCGTATGTTGACAAAGACGTAGGTGAACCAAGTTATTTGGATGAAATGTAATGCACAGCCTAAAAATGCATGTTCTTGCTTCACCAACGAAATAAACCAATGTCCATGCATGCTTTCAATTTGCTTCAAAGTTCAAACCATACTACATGTTTTGCTCATGTTTTGAGCTGTTTATTTTAGTGGGGCTTCAACAAACTATGGGACTACCATCTCTTACGCCTATTTTCGTTGGTTATCTGATTCTTTGCACAGTAGTTGTACACGTTCTAACTCAGTCATTTTTGTTTGGTCATATAAAGTCATATTTTCTGAAAAATAAAATCATGTAATGGATTTTTTAGCCAAAAAAATGACCCTAGCCATAACTCACAGACCGATAGCGCTAGAGAGTCAATGAAGATGCAGAATAATTTAATGTCTTTCTGATATATAAAAAGAATATACCTTTGCATTTTAAATATTTCCTGCAATGTAACGTCAGCATGACGTCATTGCGTCGTATGGAAAATTTCTTATACAAAGGTATCTGTTTTTTGTTTATCAGAAAGTACACAAAAATCTGCATATGTTTTCATTTAATCAGGCCTAATCGGTTGGCAAGTTATGACCGAAATTGCCTCAAAAGCCAAAAATGTTGGGTTGCTGCGGTTCTTAACCCTTGAAGGACCGGAGAAGCCGATATATCGGTTCATGATTTTTCCAGCCATAACTCCACAGCAGATAGAGCCAAAGAGCTGTTCAAACCATCTAAAACAGGGGTTCCCAAATTTTTTCCGTCCATGTACCCCTTCAGCATTTCAATAGATGAGCATGTACCCCTAAACATGAGCGGAAGAAGGTTTTTTTTCAGGGAGGGGCCAATAGTGGATTTTCCAGGGGTGGGCAAAATTATTTTTGCAGGGGGGAACAAATGTGGCAAAATTTGATTTTCACCACTCGAAACTAAGAAAACGTCTTTTTATCAAAAAATTTGATGGGAATATGTCACATTTCAAAATTCTGGGCGGCCTTGGCCCCCCTTCTGACGCCCATGCCCCTAAAACTTCTTATGACAAAAAGACTGGGGAAGATAACAAAAATATATTTACCAATACACATATAATGATTTTTTAAAATAATATTCACTGATATTTATTTTAATATTTTAACATTTGAACCAGACATGAAGTTCATAGAGCCCAAGCACACACTATCTGCACAACACGGATTGATAATAACAGTCACAGAACGGTTTGTAATGGCGTTGGTGGTTGGACCACAGGATTACAGACACTTAATTGTTCGCTGACACTTCGTACAACACTACATTGCAGACACTTTCTCAACATAGTTGTTGGCTAACTCGTAACACTTGATACAAAACTAAATTCAGAGAAGGACACGAAAATAGCATGTTTAAAAAATAGAGTCCAACCCTGGCTAAGGACTGGTGAAGCACGAATGCGTTGTGGCCTGCACATGCCTTCAAACTAACACTGTAACAGCCGGGCACTCAGTCACAAAGTAAAATGCGGTTGCAGTGTTCAAAGACCAAGGACAAATACCAGTAAAAACAATCTGACTGCGTCAAAGCGTGCAACCATACATTGTTGGACTTCTTGTACCGTTTAAGAAACAGGTAGGCCTACACATTGTTTCCATAAGGCCTCTACAGTAGGGATGTTGTTACATTGAACCTGATTACTATTAACACTCGATAGCCACGGCAGGTTGTGCAGAGCCCTACAACCAAAGTTATAGGACACGTAATCTTTGCATGTATGCCATCGTGAAACATCAAGTGATTTAATAAGACTTCACCAATACAACACCCAGCTTTAATGTTGTTTAGTTCAAGAAATAAATTATCAAAAATACAGCCAACAAGTATGGACTCAATACTCTCCCTTGTCTA
>JGI24159J19872_10001664_pt1 | contig 25038 bp, 21 predicted proteins | sample Ectturendosymbi4_FD_19872 | JGI IMG/M metagenome (IMG submission 19872)
CGGTTTTTGCATGATGCTCATATAAAAAAGGTTGCATGAATCATCAACGTGCCATGGCAGAAGTTGAGAACTTGCAAAGCGTTTGTAGTTATAGTTTGACATAAAGTTCAACAGCACAATATTCGTCCAGGATTGTCGTCAGCCAAAGCTCATCAGCGACATGTAACTAAAACGCGGTTCAAGTCACACTTAACAAGTAAACCGCATTTCTGGATTATGTTACCTCGAATGCTAACTGCAGCAAGGAGTCCCAGGACATCTTGAAAAGGTATTGCGTCAGCAATGATGGAAGCGAAGGGTGTGATTTCGAGGTGAGCCACACTTGAAAGTGAGCCGCTTGTGACGAAACAGTGTTGCTATTGGACGCTTCGCTGCGCCGGCTGACATTGCCGACTCTGGCCAATTGAATTTGCAGTTCTTCGAAAAACCTGTAACACGCGAAACAAAAAACTGGCTAATCACAACGTCTGACTCAGCAGCAATTTAAACAAATACCCTGCGAATCGCTCAAAGCGTGCTTTCAATTCTTGGCAAGTATGGCGTTTTGAAATATCGCGTTAGGTTTCGTAACACAACATTCTACAGCTGCTTTTTCTAAAGTACTTAATGGTATTTTAGAGTTGCTCAATCGTTACTGTTTCGAATATACTGCTTAGCAACAGCGAGATCGCCAAACCGTGACCCTTACGTTGCTAAACTCAGCAGTAAGTGCAAGATTTTGTTCAGTGCAAATTCACAGAATAACTGTAATGTTAAGTTTCATCTACAAACCAGTGCGATTACTAAAGCAAAGGACGCTGCATTAAGTACTAAACTAACCACTGAGGTTTGACTGCTTGGAGTTGATATATCTTAGCGTTTAGAGGTTAATGCTGAAACTTATACCGATGCTCTGTAAATCACAAACAAGTTGAAACATTTGCTTTTACATCTGCCGCCAGGTGCGAGAGGAATGTTAGTGCACGCAAACACCAATTAACAAGTCAACCAGCGTTAAGTTGGAACCAAGCAGTCTCAGGGTCACAGTACAGGCAGTACTGATGGAGGCATGAACAAAGAAGTGTAGGGCTTCTGTGCGATTGCAAAAGTTAATAACAAGATGCACANGAACTAACTTTTCCGGCGCTAGATGCAGACCGTGGATGAGAGCCCAGCAGTCNTGCGACAAAGCACTGTCGATGCATCGGGTCGCTTCGTGTTGGTAACCATCACCGAGCGTGACCGTCTCCATGGTAACTTTCAACCTTTATAAAGGCAGTTGCTTAGGACTGAGCCGAGAACAATGTGTGCGCGAACTCACGGGAAGATCTCAAGTAAGAGTGGGTTATTTCAACTACGCCAAGACTACCACGATCACTGGATTAGGAATAAACTAAAGGCCAATCTACACTGAGGAGTTGCCAGGAGTAGCCGCGCACGATTCTTGGTTTGTTTTGTTCAATCGGGTAATTCTGCGCTCTTGCACGGCTCGGCACGGCAACTCCTGGGCGCAATAAAACAAACAAAGAATCGTGCGCGGCTACTGGAAACTTCTCAGTGTAGATCGGCCTTAAAGCACAAAAACGCCAACTCTTGCTGTCGTTGCTCGCAAACAGATGCATCGAGAACTATACACGGCAGCTATGAGTGCCTAGGAAAGTAAAAACACCTAACCAACAACGTACTTAATCACCTGTCATGATAAAACAATGAAAAAAGAACACGTAAATGCATATGGTCTACGAAAAAAAAACGTTTTACTCGTGGTATACAACATACACCTTTCCCAGATGCATAATCAAGGTGTTACTGGCTTGGGTAATTTTACATTACTCAAGTCAGGGATTGAATTTATTCCTGACAAGCGGTACCTTTGCATGGCAACGTGGATGTTCAGTGGCATCAAATTTGCGCCAAGACAGGATAAGTTGAAGGGTGAAATTCTTTGACGGTTGATTTGAAAAATGACACGTTAGGTATTAAAAAAGCGGCACACCCCAGTGTCTTAATCCAACGAAACCCAGTTTACCTATCAGCCAGGTGCTTAATGGCATCGGGTGGTTGCATGGCAACGCGCGACTTCATTTCCGGTTCGTCGTCATCAGGCAACAGAATAAGAATTCCCAGCGTGTTTGAAACGTCTTTGAAAAGTGTATCAATGTCGACAGCGGGTGACGAAGAATTGACCACCTGTAAGGATAACGTTATGCTCAAAACAAGTAAACAAAAGAAACAAATAATAATTAACGCAAACAAACAAGTCAAGTCTCTCTTGTAATTAATTTCATTTTGTTTATTTGCCAACGTTTCGCCCACTTATTTAAATAGGATTCATCAGGAATTGCCTTGCGGAAGATTACCTGAACAGGTGGGCGAAACTCCGGAAAATAAAAGAAATAAAAGTAATCACAACTCACAATAAGAGAGACTTGATTCACTTGAAAGTAAACCTGGTGGCAACTGGCAACTGCCACAAAAAACAGGTGGCAACTGCCACGAAAAACAGGAGCATATATAATGGAAGTCTAGTCCCGCAAAAAGGCCTGTTTCTTTCGATTTTCTCATGCCGAAGCTTTCAAGAAAGTCCAACAGAATTTCATGACACACACACGGCCCATGCCGACGAAGATGTTCCAATGGGAGGCAAGAGGCAACACGACCGGACTCCGACGAAGATTTCATCCGCATTGGAGAGTTTCCGAGCCTTGGCCAGACTGAAGCAAGTTCCAATTTTTAAGGTCTTGGTGCGACTAGGCCGAGATTCGAACCACGTCGAACCACGACCTACCGGACACGAAGCGAGCGCTCTATCCACTAGGCCACATATCCGGCAATTTCATGACAACTGCTGTATAACATGTCGGTTTCATTTGTCCTTGCCTTGCTGAGCGGAGTGCTGGTTATGCCTCCGTTTACGTAAGCCTCCAACGCTGGTTGATATCGATCGGGACGAAGAGTTCGGATGAGCAGGAGACGCTGGAAAATAGTGAGCTCTTCGGAGCCATCTGATCCATCTGACAGGGCAGGGAAGTCCTCGGTCTGAAACGAGAAATGGATTTAAGAGTGGACGTTTGTCTAAACACGAACAGAACTTATCGAATGGTAGACGAAAGAGAAAAACAGAGTAGCCTGATCAATGTGATCATTGTCCTCTTTTATAAACCAGCTTCATTTTGCTATTGTAGTCAGCAAGACATCGAAAACATCAGGTTAATTATCCCAATCAAAAGCTTCCGCTTCTACCAAAAATAGCACGTAGTGAAACAAGAAAGCAAACATGATTCGGTAAAAGGCAAAAACGTTTTGATATACCAAAAGCCACACAATCACGTCTCCAGGTGTCACGAGGAGCGCATCCCTTCCTCAGTGTTTGGTGAGAGGATAAACGCAGCAGGAAACTCAAATTGTTCACACAGCACAAGCAGTAACCTCAGGTTGCGGCAGGTTGTACCACTTCTTCCACGCCTCGGAGTTTTCAGCCACCCGGACACATAAGCCTTCCAGCGGCTTCGGCAAAACGGAAAAAGTCAAGAGGTCCTCCCACCGGTCGGCGGGAAGCCAGTCCGGGACGGTGGCCTCCGATTCGAAGTCGGCCAAACAGACGCGCGTCTCCCTCCCGAAACCCGGGTTTCCGTGCACAACAAGCGTCAGCTCCTCCTCAGAAAACGGAGGCTCTTCCGCGTCAGATTGGATGTTGAAAAGAGTCAGAGCGGTGACAAGAAGACGATGTTCCGGATAAACACTGTCGTAAATAAAGCACAACCACTTCATCCAGACACTAAACGATCCCTGACACACAGAACAGGTCGCCTGAACCATGGATAGTAATGGCCGTCGTCGTGTATATGAATTAATCACTCGCAATACAATCACTTTCCAAAAGGGTTGAGAGATCTAAGAAAAGCTGATTCTCTAACAGCATGAAGTGTCAAGAACTTTGTTCAAATTGTTCAAAAGAACTCACCTCGTGTAAATATTGGCAAAGACGCGCAACGTCAGGTTGTCAACTATCTCTTGAACCTTCTCGTTCGGAAGATTCTCGTGTTGCGTTGCCAACACATCCGGGACATCAGGAATGACAAGTCGGCTGTTGTTGCCAGGATGGAGCTCAGGTTCGCCGGAACTGAAGTGCGCGTCAGGTTCTTCACCTGATCATATTGAATCGAGACTCGAAAATGTTCATGTCAAGGCAAAAAAGCGCAAAATCATTACAAGGTTTGGCGCAGTAAGTTGCCACAGCTCTTTGTGCAAAAGTGGCAGTAAATGACGAAGAGATCAAACAGCCAATGAAAGTGATCAAAGTTACAAGGTTTTAGAGCGAGGTTATCTCAGCAAAAAGATAAAAAATTTATAGTAAAACAGCCGCACACCGCTCACCAGACAAAACTGAAGCCCGGAATTACACAGAAAAACTCGAAAACCCAACCGGCAACTACTGCACAGTGTCACAACCACGGGGACAAGGCAACTTTTATAAACCAAGGGCTGAACCTGGAGAGAGCGAAAAGTAGACAGCATGGCTCTTAGCAGAACAGGGAAACAATGATTTCGCGAAATATGAACAGGTCTTAACTTTAACGTATGAATCACACTTACTGGGGACAGGCTGATCTCCCGCTTTCGGTTTTTCACTTGACTCAATCTCGTTCGAGTCATCTTCATCCTCATCCTCGCTTTGCTCCGCAAGAGTTTGAACTAAAAAAGATATAAGCGAAGCGTTGCAGTAAAACTTCCACTGTATAGTCTTAACATTTCTGCTCAATTTTTTTCAACAATCACGAATCGACTATAATAATAACTCTCCAAAAAACCAACTTGGCTACTTGGGCCGCTTTTCTGCAGATTTTCCAGTTGATACGAAATACGTCGCGTAATAATTAGTTCTACTGTGCGTAATTCTAATAAATGGACGTTCTGTTGTGTTCAGAGATCCATTTCTATAATTCTTCTTCGGTTTTCATGTTTCACAGCAGAAAGTGGAAATCGGGCCAAAGTATTTCCTGCATTTGTTGGCATTCAGCTGATTTGAAGAGAGATAAATGGACACTGTGATACTTCAGTCAGAAAACAGAATGTTTCTATGGAAATCTAGTGATCAATCTTAATAGATTCCCAAACAGAAAAAAAGTCTAGAAAAATTCATATGGCAAGCCGTTGGGAAACTCCAAAGTTGAGTTAAATTTAGTGTTCCACCTCTCCTTCCTTTCCTTCTTTTCATTGAAGAAGACGCGCTTCCCAGTCGGAGGCTCGCTTTTCTACGAGCAGCGAGTTCCCGCCTCTTCTTCTGTTCCCCATCTCCGAGTTCATCCAGTTGCTCGTCTGTGTCGGCTTGCTCCAGGGAGACGTCGACATCCTTGAGCGTGAAAGCTTTATCATCCAGTTGCTCCTCGTCAGCAAAATCGCTTCCGACCGACGAGTCGAAAAGGTGAAGGAAAAAAGGAAGAGGAATCTTCAAAAGAGCGGAAAACGCTAGTTTTTGTTAAATTAAAAAAAAGAACTTCGGCGCTATTTTTTTCTGGCAACATTTCCGTTAACCACTTTCAACCAAATGTTATTTGCACCTAACTCTTTTCGCTAAATAAGTTGACGGTGGAAATGAAGATAAACGTAGCACCATTCTATATTCAGGACACGTGCCAATATAACCCATAACGTCATGCATTGACCCTGTGGTTACGAAAGAGAAGCTGCTGCAAATGAGAATGCATGGACCTGAGCAGCAGGCAAAGTACGAATACAGCACAAGCTTTGAGAAAGTTAAACACCAAAACAGTTTTAATTGTGACAAAACAGAAGACGAACGGAGTAAAGGCGCAAACTTGCTTGAAGTGGAGCGAGTTTTTCGATGCATCAGCCTCACGCATGACGTTTGTAGAGAAGTTATACCAATAACAACTGAAAGTCCAGAACGACACGCTAAATCAAAACATCTTGTAAAACAATACAAAACATCGTCGGAAGACAAGTTTAAACCAGAACNGGTTTTGAAGCTAAACCAGTATGCCCACTGGGAAGCACATTCTAGGAAGCGAGAACTGAATATAAGCCGCAGAATTTTTTCTTAAGAGTGGGATGTACTGCGTTAAGGCGGCAACCTGCACTGTGGAAAGACGCAACCTTTACTAACCTCTACTATACGCAGAGACCCCAACGAGAAACTGGGAGCTAACGAATAGGTAACAACTGTAGCAAACATTAAAAAATTTACTGACCATGCTCAAGTGGTTCCACAAATCGAGTTAAGGTATACCTGATAGTGAATGTTGAGGGCAGGTACTGCTCTGCAAGTTGAGAAAAGGAGGGAGGCCCGCTGAGCTATTGGGTAGAGGGCTTCTGTGAAATTATTCAAAGTCGCCAGCACCTCTTTGGCCTCTTCAAGTTTTTGCGAAACCTGGTGGAGACAGTGACAACGCTTGTAAGTCTGCAGTATGTTACAGTCTGGTTCAAAATCCTTTTAAGGCGTTTCAAAAATCTAAAACATCTGGCAGGAAAAAACAGCATTCCTCGCAAATTGTTGTCAGGNTAAATCGTTTGAAAACAGTTCTTGCAACTATAGAAATTTTTGTAGAGACAAAGTTTACATTGTAGAAAAAACGGCACATCGCTGTCAACAAACCATTGTGGCCATGCTGCCTCTCTCGCAGAATAGTGGACATCGTAGTTAAATGCATCAAAACGATAAAGTAGGTAATTAAGACAAGAAAGAAAAATATGCCAGAGTGGGAATATATCAGTTGGAATGACATGTTTGCATAGGTTTTTTCTTCACGCACTCCACAAGTACGCCAAGTTAGATGTATGTTAAATAGGTTACGCGTACTTGGCGATACAATTTTGGCCAAAGAGGAGAATGCACCACATTAAACCACAAGCAAATTAGATTCAACTGGATAATTTGCTAAGCTTGGTGGAATGGTCCAAGCAAAGACGAATGAGACTCGAAAGGATGGCTGGGCTGGAACAATAACCACAAACTTTCAAGCAGTACGCAAGGCTATGTGTCTTCAGCCATTGATCAGAGACATAAATATGAACTACATTTACCATAGGGCTTTACAAACAAAAATAAAGTCTGAAGTTTAGAGCTTCAATGGACTCGAGTGTCACCTTTCTTCAGAATGTGCTTAGTCCATCAAAGGAACGAACAGTATAGTGTAAAAACACAGCTAAAATGCAACTACCAATCGTACAAACTGCACGTGGAAACGGTGAAGGAAGTGTTAGGTGCTGCTCAAAAAGGCATTTTTGATGAAGATCTAAGTGTGGAATTTTTTCAAAAAGTTGGTGCTGTATAAAATATTTTTAGCTGGCAATTTGTTTAGTGATTTTTAAAATGGCTGATGAACACTTAACTATAAACATTTTTGCTCTAACACTATTGGCGCTTAATTCAAAAATACGGATTTCACCTCTGCTTTAAGTTCTACAACTTCCGACAGGAACTTGGTCGAGTTTTCTTTGGTTTTGTGGTCATCACCAGTGACAAGCTTTTCACACAAAATAGAGTCCAACTGCGACAACGTGTGGCGATGCTGTCGAACAATACGAGCCACATGACGGCGCTCGCGGTAAATGTCGGGTCGAACGCGCATCAGAACCCGCAGCAGAAGATCTTCCTGTGGCAAAAAAAGCAACAGACAAATGGCAAGAGTATTGGGATAAAAAAAAACGGAAACGTTGAGAAATACCATCATTGGATTTTACTGTGTTTTTCAGACATTACAGTAGTAAATTACAGTGCTCATCGATATCGAAGTTGGTGAGATGGTTGGAAAAGTAACAGCTTGAAACCATATTTAAATAAATTCACTCCCAAAGAGATTTTATGCAACATGATCAAACGCTTGTTATCACCTGCAGTGTCTCTGCGTTTGATACGTAGCTGATCGGCTGCGTCGCTGCAACGATGTCAGGATGAAAGTGCGATGATGTCATCTGCGTGGTGGTGAGGTAAAGCCTAAATGTAATCACATAGGTTATGCACGAAACAAATAAAAAGGACCAACTGATCCTGAATCATGAACTAGAGACATCTTCTGAAACTGAACTAGGCGTCCTTATCTGAACACTTTACTATAGTTTACCTGAAAGTGTCTGGGCAAAGAAGCCTTCTTCCTAAAAACCGGACAGTTTGCGATTCGTCCGAACGCTCCGAACGCCGTCCAGCGGTATTGGAGTAATGAATCAATGGACGCACGAGGGCACCCGCGTGATGCTCGCAGTCCATCAGCATGAGAGTGTGTCCTGTCAGATGCGATGAGCCAAGTAAATGCAATGCAACCTTTAGTTTATATCGCATTTAAACGATGTCCGAGGTATTTATTCTCTGTATCACTGCGGGCAAAATCCACCAGGGTTCAAACTTTAACGAAATGCGATGATTTGTGAAGGTCTTTGGTGAATAAACACGGCACTGTTGAAATAATGCTTGCGGTGAAAATCCTACGAAATACAATATGTGCAATATTCAAGAACATACCTCCGAGAACCGCTTTTTCAACAGCGGTCACGTGGGCTGAATCAATTTTGGGAGCAAGATTTACTGGGGTGATGTTGCGATTCTGACGTAGGTGGACAGCGCACCAATCAGCGCCTGTCAAGTAGGGATCGAGAAGCAAAGGTGGTCGCTGCCATGACGACAGCATAACAGCTGCATTTTGAAGCTGAAAACGATGGGCAATAATTTCATTTTCACTGAAGCAAACTTCACAATCTCGACAGAAGATTTGCTTCCACAACATGTAGTTCAATAGTACGCGCATTCATAACACTAATCAACAATAATGGTCGAACGCGAACCAGGCAAATGTACCAAGGTCAAATAAATTCAGTAAAGCGCCAATGTTGGTCTTGTGCACCACATAGACTTACGCAACGCTGGCTCTGACAGCAATTACAACCAACCCCAGCAAAACGACCATAGCTACATTATTCATCAACCACAACAAACGCCAGGTCACTCCATCACCACACCGTGGCCCTGATCGCAGTCATGCTAGACTACCTGGGATAAGCTTCAGATGAATGAGGCCGCGTAACCATGTTGCACTGCAAAACTAGCAATTTAAAAATTACTGTAATTAAAGCTGATGTGACGCTCACAGGTCCAAGTGACGGCAACAAGTTTACTGCTAGAGATCAGCGCAATAGTGTATTAGTGGAACTCGCTGCATCGGCCTCGCCTAAACTGGTAATTTGCCTATAGTAGCACCACTTTTTATCACCATGTTATGTTCGATTACAATGGCACTTACGGCTACAAACAATGAGTGACACACTTCCGGCATATAATCCTTGCTACGNTGTTAATCTTTATTCCGACGTAACGATCTCGGCTTCGAAACACGTTACACAGCTAACCTCAAGAAGTAACTACATGTACCACTACTTTTCATTGGCATTTACGTTTATTTGATAGTGTATGATAGTAGATGGAAAAAATGATTACATAACACACCTCAACATCGAAAAAACGCTTGGTGTTTGAATGGTTTAAGGCAGTGGTTCCCAAACTTTTTTGCCCTCTGAACACTGCAAGGTTATTTTAAGTGAATAAGGAAGCCCCGTCACAACTGCCAAGTAAACGTAAACGTTTTTTTTTTCACCCAAAGTGCCGTTACTAAGGTTTCGTACAGTAAACAAAATAATGCACAATAAAAGTAACTATAAAGCAAGCTAGATCAAACGACATAGGGGTGCCACACGTCCAAGGGGTTAAAGGACATATCAGCAGTTTTTGCTTAAAACTGGAAAGTATAGCTCGTGGAACCCTTTAGACTTGTCTGTGGAACCCTAGGGTTCCGCGGAACCCTCTTTGGGAAACGCTGGTTTAAGGTAATTTGCCTATATCTGCAGTTCGCGTATATCGGCACTTCTACATCCCCGTAAGGTACAGATGTGGGCGAATTCTACTGTGTAAGTATATGTTGTGGCACAAACATCGTTTTTATGATATGTATGTACTGGTATAGCTCCCACCCAAAAAAACAGCACAAAGCTTTGAATCTATATTATGCATAAAAACTACTGTATCCAAACGAAAAGTTACCTGATGATGGGCAAAATCCTTGGTTACCCATTCCTGCAGAACTTCTTCGCCGACTAGGACTTTCATAAGAGAGCTTAGAAAGGCCTGGGACAAAAAAACGCAATCAGTCATTGAAGTTTCGGATAAATGAAACTAAAAACAATTCAACTACTGCAATGTCCTGTGCCAAGCAGAAGGTTTAAAGTGATGGGGTGGCTGTTTATGGAAAACAAATTCACGCAAAAAAAACAGAGCAGGCTTGACAAAATCACTCGGAGAGATCCTTGCTTAGAGGTACAGTGAACCACAGTAGCTTTCCCGACGATGTTAACACAGTCACATCACCTGGTACTCAACCGGATCAATGTATGGAAGATTCTCGACCGAGTAAGCTTGCAGTGCGACACCTTGCGAGAATCGGCTTGCCGTCGTTTCAACTTCCGGCTGGCTGGGATGTTTTTCGGACACGGGCTGCTCATCTTGCTGTTGTTCTCCTTCAGCAGATACAGGCTCATTGTTGACATCATCGGCTTCGTCATCGGCGTCTGTTTCTTCCGCAACGGGAGGCAAGGTGTTCAATCCGACGTTAGAATTATCCACTGAACGACAAAAAACGCGATAAAAGATGGCTTACTTTCAACCTAAACTGGATCACCTTCATCACGAAACGGAGACAGGAATCGTTGCGGCAAGTAGCTGATCGTGTTTTAAACAAACCTTTGAGGGCACACGAAACAGAAAAAAGCGAACTACACGCAGGCGTGCCTGCTGAAAAAGCGGCACATACTCTCGAAATTTTCGTCGGAGTTTGAACGGCCGATTGTTTCAGTGGCTTCCTCTTCCTGCGCAGTCGCCATCTTGCCAGCCGCAATTACCGCGTCCAGTGTCGCGTCACCTTCACTGACTTTGCGCGGACTGACGTCCTGGATGTTATCTGAAAGACAGGAGGTATTTCTTGGATAGAACAAGTTAGCAGCAGTTAGAACGGTGGCACCGAACATATTCCGCTTTGTTTTTAACGTGTTTTGAGACTGGCGTTGCCTTGATTTCATGGGCTGTGATCTGTACGTGATACTGGTCAGTCTTTGTATTCACGTCAGAACTTTTAGTGAATTCGACCCTACCTTCCATTTGACTAATGAAGACTTTCCTGTCTTATTGGCTGAAACGTCGGCGTCGTTTTTACTTACAGAAGTTGAGCAAACCTTTATATTATTTTACATTTTAGTTGTAATTTATCAAGAAAACAAAATATGGGGGTAGTGGCTAAAAAGCTTTTCACTACTTTAAATAAACCGGTGTACAGACATTTGATCACGATCATATAACCACTGACATTTTACCACCAAACAGTTAATCACGCAGACAATTAAACACCCCGACATATAATCCCTTGGACCAGCTATGTCCAACCCAAATGGCTTACTGAGCCAAAAAGTATGTCACTATCTTGACCAGGGCCGCACATTCAATGACATATTATTGAGGGCCGCGCACTGAATGGCTTACTTTAATCTTTGCAAACTAAATTTAACTTAAACGAACATACTGAAAGTGTTCAAATCCTAACTGCAATAGCAACAAACGTAAAAGTGTCACTGAAAACCACCTGCATCAAAAATGTCAAATTCAAAATTATCAAAACAAGGACAGGTTGTCAGTATGTAGGATACTTTTACCACAGCGAAAACCTAAACTGGGCCGCACAAAACCCTCGACTGGGCCGCGGGTTGGACATAGCTGCCTTAGACACATTACCACTAGACAGATCAACACGCACACACTTGGTTACTCTTGACGGCAAGCTTTGAGTTGCGTAGCAGACTACATTTATTTGTACATTTCCTTTTATGAACATTATACAGTTGCAAGAACACAGGCACGAACGCCAGTCGCTCACCGTTGACGTCAAGCATGAACTCGATCACGTGACCTTTAACAGGATCGGTGGAGTCGAACACAAGCGGTATTCCCCGCTCGGCGAGACACTGGGGCCAATCCACCGTGAGCAGCATTCTTCGGAGAGCGTGAGGATAAGCAGAAAGGTACGTCGCGAATCCCGCGGAGACGGCGGCGGCCCCCGTCACCCAGTCTAAGCGATCCTGCAAAATGGGGTAAGCGATCTTTTCGATCAAAAATCTGACAAAGCGCCACGGTATAAGAAGGAACTGAACTGTTGTGAACACAGGTGTCTTGTTTGTTTTTGCGCAGAAAAGTAAGATTGACCACCAAGTCGTATACAATAACAAAATAATAATGAAAGTTAATTTTGCTGAACACAGACATGGAAAAATACGCATTCCTCCAATTTAATTACTCGGCGTTGTGATTTACTATTCAACTTAATCCCAAGCTGCGTTTGCCAGAAGTATATGACGCAAATTCCGAACAAAATATTTGGAGGTGCAACAGCACATACAGGAGCCAACGACTTGCTAGAACTTTGGTGCGGTTAAAAATTGAAAGAAGTTTGATCAGGATTGTGGACATTTTAAAATGTCATCAGAGTCCTAAGAATGAGCCCAGAAGGCTTGCCACACACAAAAAGTATGGCTTACTTGACACACATTCCACTGTACCTGAAACGAATTAAGCACAGCGCAACACCGCCTTCTTTCTCCGGCCAGAATCTGCCTGAACTGCGCCGCCACGCGAAGGTGCTCCTCCATCTCGCATCGCTTCTCCTCCTGAGTGTTTTTGTCAGCAGTTGCTTGCTCGAAACCTTCCGCTAGATCGCGCAAACGCGCCTCGAGCGCTTCTTTCTTGCTGTCGAGCTGGCGCAGTTTGTGTTGAGCATCGCCTTTGAAAATTAAGGAGTTTGAGGCAAGTGTCTAAGGCAGTGGACACGCGATGCTGGTGTTAGAGCAAAATTTTCGCATTTCAAATGTGGTAATGTGGGACTTTGAAGCATTATACCTGTGTAAATTTACAAGTTGATTTTACAGTTGTTAGTTAATATGTTACTTCACACTANAGCTTTTAGAAGAGAGGTGCCGAACTTAATTGCTACTGCGAATGATACGCTTGTCGTAAAAANCCGATTTTGGTCAAAAAAGTTTAAACAGTGGTTAACGCGCATGCGTAGAATTACAGCTTTCAACACAAACTGTACTTCTTACCTATTGCTACTGATGTCTGCTCGACTTTGTCATGAAGCGGTTTGACTTTGCTGATGAGAGTTGTGTGATATCGATACACTCCTTTAACCCACTTTACCAGCGAACCTAAAAGAAAGAGAACATCACGCGTCAAATCTGATATGGTCGATGGTGAAACATAGATTCCCTTTTTACGCAAACGCAGAGCTCAGCCAACATTGTTAGCAGATCAAGCGCTGCTGAAAAACGGTTCTTCCAACAAAAGTTATAAATGCAGAATGTCACCAAACGCGCTCAGTCAACGATTCATGAAAATTGTTGGATGACAGTGTAGTCATGGTTACACTAAAACGAGAAGATTTACGCAATTTTCGTTGGCCCCGAGATAGGTTTCGCAAACTACTGCTAAAAAACTTGTTTCCAGTGGTTGCGGATGGTTTATACCGTGTTTGGGAAAACTGTCAATTGCAGAATTTTGAATCGTTGCTTTTTCGTCAAACACTAAACAAATGTAATTGTAAACGGTTTTATCAAGAGGTCGCGGTTATTATTAAAAATCGGGTTCAACCAGTCGCTGAACTACATGAGACAAGCCGCAAATTCATACAAAAGATAAGCCTTGCCGTTCTGCAAAAACGTACGCCATTTTGTAACATATACGCAACTTTCTTTACATGCCTCACTGACCTACTGCAGTGTTTCCACTTGACTTTTGCATCAGTGCTTCTGAAGTGAAAGTATCTTTTTCCAAGAAACTTTCTAGATTTTCCAAAGTCGCCTGAATACAGCAGTTAAATGGAGGAAACAACAAAAGAAGAAAAGTAAACGTGCCATAAATCCGAAAACACTTATTTGTCACTCCGCGCAGCACGTCCTAAAAACTTCTCGCAAGCAGAGTATTTTTGATTTTTTACAACGAACAATGTTTAGGACAACAAGAGTCGTAAAAACGGCAACAGTTGACTTGCACCAAAGCATGACTTGTGAACGTGATTTAGCTGGAAAATGAGCAGAGCCGATAAAGGAAAGCAGAAAGCTGATAACTCACCACTGGTAGTGATATCTCGTCAAAACTGGACAGCTCGTCCAAAAACCTGTCCAAGTTGGCCATTTGCCTTTTTGCACCTTTGCTCCACGACACGTCAGAATTAGGGGACTTGAGGATCATGATGATCGCAGCCATCATGTCTTCCACGTCTGAGTCCGGCTTTTGAAGCGAACGCAGCTCAGACAGAGCCTTGAAAAAAAATAAAGCACAATTGGTATTTGATCCAAAATCAAGCAGCGATAAAAATAAAAATAATTCATTGTAGTTCTGAATCGAAAGCTAACTGTTGCAACCAGCATCCAATTCGTACAAGAGTCGTCTAAATTTTTTTGTAAAATTTACAAGTTATCCGTACCTCGCTTTTGCGACGTAGGAGTCTCACGTCATTTAAACAAATTACTGGCCTAACGACTTTCACAGAAAACGTCAACTTTTTTTTACGTACAGAGAAACATTAATCGGCCAAAAAAGCGATCAATAAATGAAGCTCTCTGGTAAGGCAACAACTTTTTTATCAGATGACTCTTCTATAAACTAGAACGCTCGTTCTCAAAAATTAAAAACTGATTCAGCAAAACTTGAGGGACCATCGCTTTGTAGGGTGACATGTCAGGCACGGCGAAGCTTCTTTAAGAATAGAACAAGTTCATACCTGAACGTCAATCTCCTTGACAACTTTCTTGGTGTCTGCAACGATTGCCGCAGCTTTGAAGACAGCTTTCTCGTGGGCCAACTGGTATTCCGGCAAAGCTTTCTTCAAGTGTTTAATCTTCTTGATTTGACTTTTCACTGCCGAGACCTAGATGAACAAAAATTACTACTGAATCACTTTTTATTTTAAAGAAAACCGAATTTAAACAACGATTCCCCGTTTTGATGCAGCACGGCAGTACTCAGATCAGGCGCAAGGATCCTTTTCTTCCTGCACGCGTAAAGAAAGAGGTTTGTGACTCAACCGAGCATTGATGTCGCAGTTGAAGAACGTCTTTCGTCGTTGCTGCGGACGGCTGCCGTTTTTAAATGACCCTGTAGCTTCGATCTTATGCAATTAATATTATCCTTCGGCAAACCTGTTGCTCAGTGATGACCATGTCTTGTCCAATTTGAGCCAAAAGCTGAAAGGTGCCTGCCTTGTGTTCCTCCAGCACCTGCAGAAGTAAAGTTGCACATCAGGATCGCACAACAACAGGATCTGAGAAAACGAAAACCCACAGTAACAAGACAAACAACAAAACCTGTTTCACCAGCAAACAAACGCAGGAAAAGAAAGAAAAACGATGGAAAGTGATCCATGTCAGCATCAACTCGGAATCAATAAAATCTTCACCAACCTTCTTCTCCCGGTCGAGGTCTTTCTGAAGTGACTCGGCCACAGCATTTTCGCGGTCGATATTTTCCAAAGCGCCTCGTGTGGCAACGTGGCTCTTCTTCACCATTTGGCGGCGCTCGTGATACACGTTTACGAAACGCTCGACGAGCTTCTCGTAGGCGTAATTGCTCACGTGACCAGGAACTCTGGTAAATGCATTCAGCGTGGTCAGTAATTACAAAAAAACAGGTTGGAGATCCAACTGATAAAACTGACAACATTTTTTATTTATTTAATGGCAATCTTGCAGCGTGCCCTAAATGTTTTGTAATGTCGCGTCGAGCAGTTTTGTAATGTCGCGTCGAGCGTTCGTAGAAACAACGACAGAACAAAACAACAGCAAGCATCAGGAAATAGCAATGAAAATTAGCGCTAGTACAACTTGGATCTATTGCAGGATTACGGAACGTCGTCGACAGGAATAAAAACAGGAACTGCAATAGGGATCGAAATATCGGGTACACCAGCCAGATACAAACAATCGCAACAAAAACAACTGTGAGTTGCTTCGCAGCACATTTCGTGAAAAGTAATTCAAAAACATCGACAGTATATAGCACATCTCACACACACTATAAGCGGTGAAATTTAAGGAAGTGGAAAGTTTGATGCGGTTGTTTGTTTATGGAACAAATAATTTCTTGTGGCTTGGAAAAAGCCGCAGAGGCAGTAGATTTGAAAAATAACTGCAGACCTGAAGGTTTTCAGCGCCCACTGCTGCCTATACTCTTTCGCAACTACCCAAAACAAGTCTGATCCGGGATACGAACCCGGGTCCATGGTCTGCCTCGGGATTCACAAAGAGCTTTAGGAAAGTCAGAGAGCGCATCAAAAAGACGACGTAAAACCCACCGACTAAGATCCCCTTGAAGAAATGCTCACAGCTAATAATATTGTGAAGTAAAGCGACTGACTGTAAAAAGGTGTTTTCTGAGCACTCTGTCGTCGTTTAAACTGTACAGCAATTCATAACATAATACATCAATTAACGGTGATATTTGCAAAACTTACTTATAAAACCTGGTTTCATTTTTATTTTCAACTGCTAAATGCATGTTTGCCAGAAGGTGGGCCACATTCTCTTGACCACGCTTATCCATTACGTGACGTCTACCGCGTGCNCCCGGCATATCAGTGATGACGTCACTTCCATCGTCGTTAGCAATTCCGGCGACNTCATTTTTCTGACGTCTGTTGAACAAGTAAATGGCGTTGTCAACCAACTGTTCNCGATTCCAGTGATGCAAGGCAATCATATTCATCCGCGCAAACAGAGATGGAAATTCCAGGCTCTTTTCCATAAANGGAGTGCCTGCAAAGAANATATTGCACTTCAGCGCATTGCAAACACAAACAAATTCAAAGCGATTTAAATAAATGGCAGTTCGCATCGCAACAACAATACCCTGCAAAATGCCGCAAATTGAAGTTTGCAAAACCTGCAAACGCACTTTCTCAATTCCGAATTTTTTCGAATGTGTGTGTGCACAAACAAAGGTACGATGCCCTGCTTGCTGCAGCTTCGCTGGTAATGGCTTAAATACTGAACGTATACAACGACAGCCCAGAATGCTCCAACACACGATCTTGTAAACAGTCGCATTTGTCGACAAGGTCTTCCGAATGATTGCATCGTGACACACATCTCCATATTCTCCTTGCACTGACAGACTGGAATTCATGGGTTCGCAAACGCTAACCCAAATACACACTCACACGAACCTGGCTTGGAACAAATCAGGACGACTCTCAGGTTCTTAGTGACCGTGGAAAGGAAGAACTGCCATGCTACTTCCTTCGAGTAGGTGAGACCGGCTGCGGTCACCTCGCTTCTCACCGAGTTGGCGATTGTGGTTTGCTCGTCCCGCGGGAAGAGATGCGAGATGGCGCCGTAGCAGACAAACTCCTCAATCACAGTCAAACATTCGTGACTGATGTCTCTGTTTGTGGGAAAAGATGAGATTCAAACCAACTGTAGAAGAACAAGTCAGAGATTTACACACGAGTGTATATATACGCAGCACGAGTTCAAACATGAACAAAAGACATTCCGTGCTGCTTATGAACAATGATTTCACAGCCATGAAATTAACACAATCGATTATATCTTGGCGCTTCTTTCTGCAGCAATAAAAACGACAAGTAAACGACTTGACATTGGCTTTCATTGGCGCATAGATACGTTTTTTGTGCTTCATCTGAGTTTACCCGGGGCTTTTGCGCGACGTTTACATGTGGTGTTTGTTTCTTCTAAATAAAAGGAAGCAAATTTTAAAATAACAGCTTCAATCCCTTACTGTGGAACTTCAGCGAACACAGATATAACCGTGACAAGAAACACAACATTCAAGGGGGTTACGTTGTTTGATATATCAAGGACATTTTGGCAAAATTTCTGCATTTTTGCCCAACTTTCTGTTTTTCACTTATTTCGATAGTTTGCCTCAAAGTTTCCCCTTCTTTTCATTGGAAATGGGTGAACGGATGCAAAAAAGTCTTCACAGTTTCGTCAACTCTTCCTGCTTGAGCTTCGGTCCCTTGTAAGCCCAACACAGCACTACACACGACGGTCAGTGTAAAGTAATTCAGCTAAAAATTCATGTCCAGCATACAGTTGCAGAGCTACAAATTATCGCTCATCAAGGATTACAAATTTATGTTTTTGGCCGATTTTTCACGTTTTTTGTTGCGAGAACGAAATCGGTTTCCCCATCCAACCCCATGGTATGGCTGTGACGTGACGCGTCAAAAAACACGGAAGGTAGTAAATACTTGTCGTCGTGGAGAAGGAAAACAATCTTTTCGCCTTTGACGCCAGCGTTGTTGTAGAGCTGCACCAGAAATTGCTTGAAATGCTGCAAGTTCTGTTTTTCGCGCTCTGGAAGCGAGGAAGGGGTGGCTTTGGCGGGGGACAGGTTTTGACTGCCTGGCGTGGGTGAAATCAGTGGCGGTAGGGAGACCACGCGGAACCCTCCCAGGTGAGCAGCTGTGTGAGAAAAAGTAAAAGGCTTTTAAGTCATTCGAAAACACTCGTCTGCCGTCAAAATATTTCTGTCTCTCAGCGGTGCTGGTGTGATCAACACGCGTGCGATGATATACACCAGGGGCCTCCAAAGTTGTTGTCAGAGGTTACATAAGCTATTACAANACAGTTCGAGGGCCGGACAACTTGCGCAGTGTTAATTTTCGGGATACATTACATNGTAGCCATTCAACAAATTTTTCGTAAATATANTATTTTTTCATTATTGGCAAAATCGCTTCGCGGGCCGCATTTGGCCCTCGGGCCGTAGTTTGGAGACCTCTGATATATACATTGGTGCAGATATGAGTTTCAATTTCACTTTTGTTTTAAAATCGCGTTTGATTCACAACGAAACTGCCAAAAACTCTCACACAAATTGCGCTGTGCTTCTTCACAAAATGGAAAAGCAACAGACTGCATTACACGTGAACGTAATTACGCACATAGATTGACGATCAGCGATGCCATGGCAGGACATCCGTCGCCGAACAAGACAGAGTGGGACTGGTAGTGTGAGCTCTGCATGATGCGGGCCAGTCTGCTTATGAGACTTATGGCTTCGTCGTAGAAATGGAGACGCATTTTGACGTTGACCTTGTTGTATTCCTGCAAGAAAAGATAAAATATCGCAGGTTTTCAGCAATTCAAATCTTTATCGGCCGAAACAGTAGTCGATGTTCGTGTTGAAAGACGACATTCCCAACCCGTCTAAATCCAGCAGACTACACGGAGGAAGAAAGCTGCTGGTACAAAATTCAACGTTTTATTTTCGCCGCTTAGATTTTGAAGGTACGCGCATCTTTTACGCATCTTCGCAGAGCCCTAGCGAAACACAGCTTGTCCTGGTATACGGTGGCTCTTGTGTTACACAAAAGCTTAATCAACAACGATTCACACAACTATGGGCGACAGAAAAAGGATGGTTTGGGAGTCCTGACACCAGGGTTGCGGAGTCGGAGGTAAAAATGTCCGACCTTTCCGAAATTTCCGACTCGGACCTTTCCAAAATTTCCGACTCCTTAACATAACGTGAATGAAGTTTGGCCGTCAACAATTTTGTAGCAAAAATCAATGGAAATCGTGGCACACAGCAAGAATTCTCTGTTTCAAAAAAAGTTTTAAAAGAGATTGTACCGTTTCAACAGGAATTCGTTAGGAGTGTGATGCAAAAATGATTTAATTGGACTTCCGGAGTCGGAGTTGGACAAAAAAATCCGACTCAGAGTCCACCCAAAAACCTCCGACTCCTTGCGACTCCGCAACCCTGCCGGATACTCCCACCATTTTTCAAGGTCCTGGACGTGATACAAGGGACCCCCCACTATTTTAGTGCATTTTTTGTTTTTCGTAATCTTCAAAACCTTGCTGAGTGCCTGAGCTTGTCGTTAAGATAAGTTTATTTCCATCTCAACCTTTTCGTATCGTTATACCGTACAAGTGTCGCTCCGTCCTCCACCGATGGCCTGATGCAAAACATCTCTGTGACAGATTAACGAACTGCCTGTCTGCAGTAAGGAAGCTCACATGCGAAGTACAAATGAAAAATTTTATTGTTCCACATACACATTACATGAACAAGAGGTTGGCGCGCAGTCTAAGTTCACAGAGTTTTACGAACGGATATGACGAGAACGTTTCTTGATTTATCAATTGCCGGCATTACATGAACATTGGTAACAATTTTTTACGCATTCGTTCCACCGCCCCTACACACAACACAGAACAATTTAGACGCACAGTGAGGTCATGATGACGTCACACATGGGAGTGCTCGTGTAAGCCGAATTAGAGTAATTAAATGTAATCTGCGAAAAGAAACTTAATACTTGACATTTTACGGAAATATTCACCTTCAGAGCTTCTTCCAAAAGGTCATGAACGTGGTTCTTTGCTGTCACCACCTTGTAATAGTCAGTCACGTGGAACGACGCGGCTCCTGAACCCGACCTTCTCGAACTTGAACTTCTGCCCATGTGGCTGTGAGAAAAACGTGCATAGACTCTCGAATCGACGAAGTGAAGTGTTTCAAGTGGAAAAATTAGCCACAGAGCAAAGTTGGCAGAAACTGTCGTTTGCTTCTGATGCTGTCCAGTTTGACAATTAATGATCATGAAACAATGATGTCAAAAACAGGTTAATCGGTTCAAGATTCAACACAGGACGGTTAAAATTGTCAGGAGGGATTTTCCCTCACGGCATTCCGCTTTGAAATACTACTGGAAAGCATGAATTTTAATTCATACAGCACAAAAGTAAGGGATTGTGTCAGGCAAGGACTGAGGTAAAACCTCATGCTTCCATAAACGGTTTTGACTTCAATTACAATCAGCACCAGATCGTTCAAAAAAATGTAGTAAAATAAGCGTAACAGGGCAGCAAACTTGTTTTGCCGTAACTTCTAAAAGCAATGTTAAAGTTTCCGCAATGCCCAAAACAGATAACGCCTAAAAAACAGCCAATGCCTGCTCACCGTCCAGCAGTTACTATGCCACTGTCCAGTTCTCTCACACTACTGAAGAGGGGCTGCTTAGATGCGAGAACCAGTGGGAGGTGTTTGTTGGCAGTGAAGTACTTCCGCATTGACGTATCCAGGGCTTGCTGGTATCGTTCGCAGTCGACTTCAGATGTCTGAAACGCAAAGCCATTCTTTTGAAAAAGTTAAAGGCAAAACTTTGAGTGACGCCGCTTCGACGTCCATCTTGCGACACTGACAAAAGATACACCACAATATCGGAACGCCACTGTGAAACAGGAAAGGGAATGGTTGCGAAAACAGTATTTGTCAAATACAAAAACGATTGTAGGAAAGCTGGTACTGATCGAAAATATTTGAAGACGATCGCAAAAAGCGCTTCGTTAAAAGTAACAAAACTTGGTCACCTTATCTGCTGAGGCATATTGTCAATAATAGGAATGAAACATTAAAAATCCGCGTAAGCGTACCATGCGTTTCTTGTAAATCCAGTCGCATTCGTGTCTCCATAGCAACAGCAAATCTTTTTGAGAGAATCCAGGCGCAAGTGACATCATCAAATTGCGGAATATCTTCTCCAAGTCACCGAGAGCAAAACTGTAATGGGCGCGATCCGGGGTTCGAAGAAACATTGACCTCAGACGCTCTTGCAGCTCGACAGTTACCATGGTGATGTTGGAAAGAACCTCCTGCGAAACATAACCGAGGTTTGATAGAAGAGCATACGGTCGCCTATCAAGTAAAGCAAAGTGCAAACTAATCACAGAAAAACAAAGTCTGGAGCAAAAGGGCAGATGCCAGCATTGATTTTTCCATGACTTCTGGACGCAGGGAGAGGTTTGCACGGCTCTTATGCGAATGTTCAGCAAAGAATATCCGTGATCATGCTGGAATTAAAACGAGTTGGAAGAAAGCTGAGAAGCTCAATTTACTACAAATCCTTCGCCAAATAATTATCTTTAGCAGACACATATTTGCACGTTTTGTTGCTGGTGACACAACAAAATGGAGGAATCTCTTCGTCCGGTTTATTCAAGCGCAAAACGGGACTACGCCTGAGTACGCGCTACGAAATGCACTCTGACCTGCGCGGGTTTTACGTGTTCCAGGTCATTTGATGCAGGAGAACCAAGTGGGTTTGTCAGGATGCGGCTTTGCAGCAAAGTACTGTGGAAATACAATCCGTAAAAACAATGGCTCAAATCGTTTAAAACTTCGTAGGAGATCTGCACGAACGTGACACAATTTGTGTTGGAATAGTTTGTACAAAGTTCTGTCACATCAGAGCGTTGGCAGAAACGCAACTTTACTAATACTTAGCACTGGATTAATTTCTTGCAAAACTCGCCATGTTTGTGGCATTTTCATGCTACGTTAGAATAACAGTTGTTGGTTGAAACATCCTGACTTAACGAACAAAATTTAGAGTTGAACAAATTGCTGCAATCTTGGAAACAACTGGTCCTAAGACAATCTACAATGAGGTCAGGTTTAGAAGTACTTTTAAAGTTAAAGTGTCGTCATCGAGCAAACGTCTCTGTGATCAGATGTGTTTCGAGGCATAGTTGAAAAAAGTCAAGACTCTGCTGAGTCATCAGTCCTCAAAACTGAAGGTTGACAATCAGGAAAACCAACCTCTCAGACAAACCATCCTTGATATTTGCAAAAATAAGCGGTGTGCGAGTGTAACTGGTAATAAACGATACAAACATCAATGGGAAAAATGCTAACAAGCAATCCAACCCGAGGAGACAAGTGTTCAAATCCACCGACCTGAAGATGGTGTGTTGGGTCGCTACAGACGGGTATAGACAAGAGAAAACAGAAAAGTGTCGCATCATGCGCTGGCTCATCAACTTTGACTGGGAAGCAGGCCGCGGGTTCAAGCTGGTGACGTACGTGGTGTTGGCAACCTGGATAGTCAGACAACAATCGGTCAATGCGATTACGCGCTGATTTAAGACACGAGAAAAACGGGATTCGGCTCATCTTATGCCGTGCGGTTAGAAGAGAAATATTGGAGCAGTTGCGGTTTTTTAAAAGGTTCTACATTTCGTGGTTTGCCAAGCCACATTGCGGGCACTTAATGCAAAGGAGAAAGCCACGACCACCGACCACACCTGCTGCCATTTGTACGTCACAGGGTTTCTGACTCCGCCCACATCGAGGTGCTGACGAATCAATTCGCACGCCGATCGGAGGTCGTCTGCGTCACTACCTGCGTGGATAAAATGGCGTCTGTGATCGAGAAGCAACAATCTCGCGCGCACAGCAGAGTCCACAAAGATGAATCTGTATCACGCAGTAAATTTAAACTAAAAATCTTAAAACATGAAATCTAAAAATCGATGGTCTGGTCACAGTTTGACAAAATCTTACTGTAGAGTTCAAACAATCAGACTAATTACGCGATCTACAGATTGCATTTACAAACAATTAAATAGTTGAAATAACTGCCCAGTCTTATATTCTACTTGTATTTTTAAACAGTGAATAGTACCTTTGTTTTTAATTCACCTTTTTATTATTTGTTACACACCTTTGCTACATTATTTATTACAAGTTTTTATATTTTCCACTGAATTATACGCTGTTGAAGCTTTCTTTGTGTTGAATAACCAAACAAAAAATGCCAAGTTGTTTCAGCAACTCGAGTTTTAGCTCACCACAATTCAAGCATCTAGAAAGGTTGAGATCATCGAGCATGCAAAGCAGCTTCTTGTTCCCACGCGGCGTAAAAGTGGCCCCGTGCTTCCATTCCAAGTGCTCGGAGATTCGTGACCACAGATTGCTCGCCTCAGTCAAGCGGTTGCAGTGTACGAACAGACTGAGCACTTCCGCCACCTCGCCGCTGCTCACATTGTTGACACGTTCCCGCACGATGGCGCTTTTGCCACATCCGAGCGGCCCGACCAGCATGGACGCGTGGCCGGAATCCATAAGGGCGCCGGTCAAGTTCATCATTTGACTCGCGTCGGGGCTGTGAACGAAAGCCCCTGAAAACTGGGGCAGATGGTCCTCCCACCTGACGAAACTGCGACTGTCAGAGTCCAAAAACTGGTGCCAGGGGTCCCCGGCCGACGACGGAAAAGAGTTGGGCCACGTTTTGCACCACCACGACGCAAACAAGTCCCGGGACCCGATGTCCAATGTCCCGCCGAAAGCCCAGAAGGCACTGTACACGACGCAGCGTTCCCGCTCCACCGGGGATGCGTCCTCGGAACAGAAGCACCCCATCAGTTTGCAAAAGGTCTGGGTCATCGCGGAGGCACTGACGGGGAGGGTCTGACGTAAGCGAGGCGGGGGGACTGCCGCGTCATCGACGGTGATGTGCGACGGAGTGGTGGACGACACGAAGTAAGACACCAGTCGCGGCAAGTACCGCATGACGATTTCACGCGTGACGTTGCACGTGACGTCAGAAAGGTTTTTGATCCAGTGATTGAGGTGGACGCGCCAGGTTATTTCTGTAACGCGAGTGTGAAGCGATTAGATGAGAACAGCACATGCAAGCAAACATAACATGTCATAGGAAATAAGTTCTTTCCAAACTATGATGCTGTCGTATTTAGCGCCATAGACACCAAATGAATGGTTAAGCTTTGTCAAATAAATTCTTTTTCGCACCGCAGAGTAAAGTACCGCACTTGGTTTTCAACATTCGACGACTTGCGTTCAGGCCCATTGCAAGCTTTTAAGATGTGGGGGAGAACATTACATTCTAGGGGGGCAAGAATTTTGTTTTTATTATATGTTTAAAACAAATTTTTCAGGGGACAAGAAAATTTGGGGGGAACAAAGCAAATTTGGGGGGCATTGTCCCCGAATGCCCCCACCCTGGGTCTACGGGCCCGCTTGCGTTCGTATTTTTTGTGTTAACACTTAAAAGCACTAGTGTTTCTGTATGCTTTAGAGGAATCATTCGACTGCCATCTGCTTTCGTCTTTTTGCGATGATTCAAACTTGCACATATCTCTATTCAAGTATGTACTTTCCACGATGGGTGTAAGCAAGGAATC
>JGI24159J19872_10001666_pt1 | contig 25026 bp, 19 predicted proteins | sample Ectturendosymbi4_FD_19872 | JGI IMG/M metagenome (IMG submission 19872)
GGGGGGGGGGGGGCGTCAAAAATTCCAGGGAGGCGGGAGCCTTTACGCGCCCTAAAACATGGAAAGTTTTATCAATAAATTTACCAATAAATGCATTTGTTTTTGAAACTTATTTAAAGTCAGGGAGGCTTGGAACAAAGGACAATTTCTTAAGGGGGGCGTGGCAGAAAAAATGTTAAGAACCACTGATTCAGGGAATGTTACCAACTAAACACGAATTAATTTTCCTCTGGAAGAACTTTATTTTCCCCATTGCTAATAACTAGAGCTGAAATGCTCTTTAGTGAAATACTATATCCTGGGCTCCTTCCGACGCCCACGAGCACAGCGCGCAAACAGTCAGCGGGTGTACAAGTGGGGGACGGTTGCAGTAAACAGGAGTGCGAACCAGGGTTGCGGAGTCGGATTCCTAACAACACTGGGAGTCGGATTCGGATTTTTTGTCCGAATCCGGATGCTCAATTGGATCATTTTTTTTATATCACACTGCCAAATCGCGAATTCCTGTTGAAATGGTGCAATTTCTTTTGAAACTTTTGTTGAAACAGAGGATTCTTGCCTGTGCGCCACGATTTCCATTGATTGCTATTTGCTGCTAAATTGTTGACAGCCAAACTTCATTCCCTTTGCGTTGAGGAGTCGCAGTCAGGAATTTTGGAATGGTCGGATATTCTACCTCCGACTCCGCAACCCTGGTTCGAACAATATTCACAGCTTCGGGGACGTGTCAATCAACACGTGACGTAACTGAAAACGCTGGGAGGCGTTTCAACGTAGAGCAGCAATTGCTATCGACGTGTGCGTCACTTGGAGCTATTCGCCGTGTTTAGTATTTTCAAAATTTTTGCTTCGCAACACTTGCCTGTGTGCTGAGGTTGCTCGTGACGTATGTGGAAGACGGTGAGGATGACGCAACGAACGAACATGTTCGAGTCGACCAGGTTGGAGTTGATGGTCGTCATTAAGAGACGGAACTGAACAAAAAACGGAAATGACTTGCTGACCGTCGCAAACGAGACAAAGGCGAGAGAAAAAAGGGAAAAAGGTTCGGCAGGGCGAAAAAAAGAAAAAGGCTTGGTAACATTTAAAAACGGACGAGCAAGCCATAAATAGTTGTACCAACTGGCGAAGTATGATAGCAGAAAAACAGCAAGCGCTTTTTACGATGGAATAAGCAAGCCTTGGCGCGACTCCTTCTACTTGTGCTGCACGCTCTTCTTTTCTTCTCGTCGCAAAACTCAACTTCAGCCACTTCATCAGTCGAACCTCCTTAAGCTCTTAGTTATGGCTGCTCTCATAAACCGATAGTGCAGTTCGAACGACAGCGAGAAAGCCAGACTCACGGCGTCACCATTAATGCTCCCCACGGCAGGGGGCTTTTGAAAGAAGAACTGCAGGCAGCCTTTCTTAAACTTGACAATACATTGGTGTTTTCCGGCAAATATTTTCCGAACTTCGCATGGTTTTGTTAACTTTTTACAGTTTCGGATGTCTGAAACACATTTGTTGTTTCGCCAATTTTCGGCTGACAATGATCTCGATTTTTGATCTGAACAACCAGACGCAGAACGCGGCTTCTGCAATCTGAACTCGTGGTTTATCCAATTTGCAATCGAAAGTAAAATCTACTGCAATTTACCTAAATCAGTGGTTCTTAACCGTGGGGCAAGCCCTTTCGTGCTCTGCAACATGGGAAGTGACCTAGCTAGATGGTATAAATCTCTAAAAGATAAAGGAAATCGTTTGATCAACGCAACGATTGAAGCCGAGAAGCACTCCTCACCTTTGCTGTGCAGTCCAGAACCTTCTCGCAGCGACGGAAGGCCGCGATATTCATCCGCATCATGGTCGACAGGAAGTCGAAGTTGCCCTGGACGACCATGTCGTAGCGGGGGAGGTCGGAGATCAGGAGGGCGACTGTGTCCTGCGACGACATCGGTCACGAAACAATTATGACCGCAGTCACGGTAAAGTTATTTAACTCTGAGCCAGAGTCATAGGCGTAGTCAGCGGGGACAAAGGGGTCATGCCCCCCCACAAATTTCTAGCATATCATGTTGTTTTGTGCTTCGAGAGGCGGTGCCCCAAACCAAATACTGTTGCTCGCTGAAGTCAAAATATTTGGTCCCTCCCAAATTAAACAACGGTGAATAAACTACATAACTTAAAAGCTAATTATTTGAGAATTCCCAGAAAACATCGCGGGCCGCACAAAATGCCCTCGAAGGACACATATGGCCCTCGGGCTGCGTGTTTGAGACCCACGCACTAAAATTAACTTTGCTTGCTGATCAGAGCAAAGTCAATACCGCACGAGAGTTCGACTTAACATGGTTCTGGGGTAATTACACTGCGTGAATTTAACGTAATCGCTACTTTTATCGCCAACAAAAAACTAACTCAGCAACTTCTCCAAGTCTTCTACAAAAAAAAATTCATCACGTTTTTGAGAATAACGCCTCTTCTTCACATATCGCGCGAAGCCCACTCGCAGCAAAACGCCGCTTACCTCCACCAGCCTCTTCCTGATCAGGAACGACTGGTTCAAGGGGCAAGTCTCGCAGCGCAGGAACGCTTCGAGGGCGCGCGTGATCCAGAACCGAACGCACGACGTCGACGACTCGTTCTTCAGTTGCTCGATGACGTAAGAAAGGATGCCGCGTTCGCCGCGCGACAGTGCGCCGATGTCGAGGTCGCGCAGCTCGTCGGGAACGGCGAGGCCTTTTTTTTCTGAAAACATCCTTTCTGTTTTTTTTTGCGTGCCGGAAAAAACAGAGCGGTCTTCGCGTAGGCGAAGCGAGAAAAATGTTTTAACAATCCATTATATAACAAGTTTTAGTTGTTATAAAAAAAACAAACTACAACTCGAAAGCCACCAGAACTGTTCCTGGGCCGACCAGGCCCGTAACCAGGGAGGCGCAACCCCCTGGAAATTTTTCGCCCCCCCCTTGAAAAATGTGTTGGACATATAAAATAGTTTTAACAATGTGCCCCCCACCCCGGTGTCCCACTCAAGCTGGTTACATGACGCATGGGGCCAACTTCGGCGTAAATAAAAAAAAACTGTTTTACAAAAAGTTTTTTCTACATTGTTCCGACAAAAACAAAACTATTCTTGTTGTGAGTTTAACCTGCGTATTTCTTTAACCCCTTCACTTCGTCCGCCGAGAGCAGCAGGTAGCGGTTGACGTGGCTGTCGGCGACAGAGTGCAGCAGTCGCAGGAACTGAATCTTCGCGAACGTGTTCTGCGACGAATGATGTCATGATAATGACGTCAGGCGTGAATCGGTCTATTGAATGGTCGGGTTTTAACTCGGAAACAAGCGCACGTTGGAAATAAATTGAAAGAACGAATACCGCAAATCCGAAAGACACTGACTTTCTGTAAAGGAGATGATGTATACGATAAGCAAGGGTAATCAAACCGAAAGAGTAGCACCAAGGGCGTCGGAAAGATTTTGCCAGGGAGGGGGGACGAGGGGGTTTTTCAAAACTTTTTATGAGGACCAAAAGTGGTGAAATTTGATTTTTCCCACTCGAAACTAAGAAAACAACCGTTTTTTGCTGAAATTTTCAAAATCCAGCCCCCCCCCCCTCACCGACGCCCATGACTAGCACCACGAGCGAATCACTGCACTTTTTGCACAACTCAAATGTCATCCGGCACAATCTTAGAAGCATCAGATCAGATTAGTTGTTTATTAGACGGTGGCAAACATAACCCTCGCTATTTAAATGCGACTATGCAGTTCGATTGACCGTGCACAGAAACCTCGCAACGCAGGGAAGCTTTGTGTCCCGCTAAGCTAAGGTCGCTTCCTCGGCGGTCTTCAGCCGATACTGAAGAAAAATGGGAAAGCCTTAAAAAGTGAAACTATCAGGGCAGACGATTAAGTGCATCGGACTGGTAAAGCGTAGAATGGCGTTAGAAGCGGTCGAAAGCTCGACCCTGACGCCCTGCGTCACGAAAATCAATCAACCAATCAACTTCACACGCAAGCAAGTGTACCGGGTTGCAGTCCTCGTGGCCGGCCGTGTTCTGGTGCTCGTCGCGGAAGGCCAAGTGGTCCAGACCGTCCCACAACACAGACTTGAAGACCGCGTGCAGCCTCGGTATCAGTCGGCATTTCACCACGCGCTCCTGGATCTGCACGAAGATGTTTCCTTGTCACGCAAGGGCCAGATTTTGAGGTTCAGGGGTCAAAAAAACATTTTTAAGAGGGCAAGACTTTCGTTTTTGCTATATGTTTGAAACAAATTTTTCTGGGTACAACAAAATTTTGAGGGGCACTCTCCCGAATGCCCCCCCTTGGCGACGGGCCTGACAAAGGATCGTACAAAGTTGGTGCAATTGTGCCCCCATCCAAAATGCCCCCTTTTACGGTTAACTGCAAAACTGACAATGACCGCTACGCAAGTGATTTTGCCAAGTTTTTTACTGCGAGCTAGCGGTAACGTCAAGGCAAAGAACAAGCAGCACAACAGAATTATGACATCACACCACGTCACGTCACGATCAAGCTGAATATGCTTTTACAATCGGGAGTCTCATGTGCATTGGAACAAGGGTATTTAAAGCACAGCGACCAACTGTAACTTGATCAGAGATTGGAAAAACAAGAAAAGTTAATGCGTAGTTAGGATTCTAGTTATTTTCATCTTTTTAAGACACCACGCATGCAGATTGCAATCCCTCAACTACATTTCCAGCCTGTGGCTACAGCTGGAAGCTGCGTCAGTAAGCAGGCGGACCAGGGCAGCGATCACAACACCTATGAACCGCCCACTCTGCAGCAACAGTGGTGCCGAGAGCTGGTGCAACAGCACAATACGTGACGTCATTTACTAAATTGTGACGCCATTTACCAACAAAGCTATCTTCCATTGAGCAAGGAAAGTTGAGCGGAAAACATTTGTTGTGTTCAGAAGACCGTCGCAGAAAAGGAACTACGGCGCTACTTTTGTTTCGGACGCAAGTTCCGATTGGCGGACAGTCCAGTGCCGTGGCTACGGGGAGCTTTTATGGGCTTAGCCGCCTCAAAGAAGGCTCCAGCACCCCAAACTGAAATACGAAACACTACAGTTTAGCGGAGTTTTTATCAAATTTTCAGAATGTCAAGCCCCCCTGCACAAACGTAAAGTTCCTCCTATTGAAGACTTTCCTTTGACGGTTTTGGGACAGTCGTTTCAGTTCAAACAGAGGTACCGACTTAATTTGCACTCCACGAGAAAAACTACGCCCCCGACATCCGATCGGCAGACGCCGTTCGTAAGAAACGTTGTTCGAGTATTTTTCATTCATTCCGATGGTTCGCTGTTCGCGCCACAGCAAAGTGACGTTTTAGCCGTTGGTGTCGCGCGTGGGTCTGCGTTAATTTCATTACGTATAATAAACTCGCAGAAACCCCGAATCTGACGTTGGCAGTGCACGGCGTGAAGCGCAAACGTCACACCTACGAGAACAACGATATTTATTGGACGAGCTCGTCTGCCTTCTTTTAAAAGGCATTCGGCCATAAAATAAGGATGAAACTTAAACGCGGTTCGTTTCTCATGAAGCACCTGGCGATTTGAAGCAAGTTAAGACTTCGTTGTGATTCAGGACAGGCCCGTAGCCAGGTTTTAAGGGAGGGGGGCAAAATGCATCTTTAGGGGAAAGATTTTTGTTTTTATCATATGTTTGAAACACATTTTTCTGGACACAACAAAATTTTGGAGGCACTACCACCGAATGTCTCCCGTGGCCACGGGCCTGAAGCCAAACAAAACACGAAGCCAGCATCCCAGCGGTTCCAAATCTAACTTTTTGCAGCATGAGCTCAGAAGCTGTTTACCACCACGTGTCTGCACTGACTTTCGCGTCAACACCAGCACGTTCCGCACGAGTGTTTTTTACCTGGTTTCTGAACTTGCCGGTGAGGAGCAGGCTGATGATGAGGAAAAGGTCCGCTCGCCACGTCTTCTCTTGATAGAGGTTGAATTGGTACAACAGGCCGTCGCGCTCACCTGCTGACGTACACGTTTTGCTCACCAGCTGAAGTACACTTACTGCACCGACTGCAAGTTGCTGCTTCGTAACAAGCAATGCGCAAATAGTTTGTAATGCGACGAGCGAAGGAAGCGAAAAACGCTCCCGACAGCCATCTCTCAATCGTTGCGCTCCGGTCACACTGACTGGCTCAGGCTAGTAAAGGTGAGGTATAAATGAGCGCAGCTGTTTTTCGCAATAGTACAAACGGTATGAACCGGCGAACAGATCATAAACTTGCCTGACAACAAATTTCGCACTCACCAATGCTTTCCTGGACTAGCGATGCGAAATCCGGATCGTTCAGGCCGGCGGCTAGGCCCTGGGTCAAAAGACGGTAAACGAGACTCACGGAGTACTGCGGGTCGTTTGCCTGCAGAGCCATGCTCGCCGAGTCGCACATTTTTTCGAAGAAACCAGGAAGATTTAACAGGAATTCTGTTCGTGAAGAAATTCGTTATTTTAAAAAGCGGCACGGACGGTGCGGGGGTGAAAAAAGCCTTTGGCAAGTTCTCCACAAAAGCACGAGTGCAGTGAGGGAGGCGATGCTGAAGTAAGATCGCGTACACTGTACGCGATCTGTACACTGTATAGAAATAGCGGTAGGGTGATGAAGCGAACGATACTCGGCGAAACGAACTGAATGATGCCGTAATAAACCATAATATCGATTTGGGAAGGGCCGCAAATATACTTTCAACGGGGGGGCAAAATGATTGTAACTTGTTGTTTTACCTAACAACCAAACATGTTATTATAATGTCGGGGGGCGTTTACCCCCCCCACTGGTTGCGGGCCTGATTTTGGGGTTGAGGGCAAAAGTTGCGTTAGAGTGATCGACACTGAACAGCAGATACTTTCTGAACGTGTCTGTATGTTTCAGTATTCCGCAGAAAGGTAGTGAGCCCGAAAAGCTCTTATATTTAGTTCCAGGCGAGGTGGGAAAGTCGAGATGAAAAACAGGATTGACTTTATTCACGCAGGGAAACTATTTAACCTGTCTGCATGTGCACAAAAGTTAATCTATCTCTGAAACGGTTAGCGAATATTCTATGCAAAAGCTTTGCACGCATTCGAGCTTGCGTTTGACGTCACATCATCAGTTGTGACGCTATTGTAAAACAATGGTTTTTATTACGCAACACGACCGTTTTTTTTTGCTTGAGCATCCAGTAGTGGCATCTGATGCATGAAATCAAAGATTCTTGCGACAGAAGAGCGTCTCAGACGGGGAGCCAGTCCTGGGGAAGTAGCATGTCGGGGTTGGAAACAAATACACACTGGGGACGTGGAGCCGGAAACCAAAATATTTTGGGTGGCTGGAGCCGGGCCTAGAGCCAAAAACCTTCAGATGGTCGAGCCGAAGCCGGGGTCTGAAATTTGAGTTCCGTTCTCCAGAGCCCTAGTTTGTTCGGCAAACTAGTTGTACAAATAATACAATGGTTTTCAGTTTTCAATGGACCAAAACATTTTGAAGCCGGAGCCAATGACTTTTAAATGTTGGAGCCAAAAACTTTAGATGCCTGGAGCCGGAGCCTAAAATTTGATTTTCTGCTCAACAGCCCTGATATCTACCAAAAAAATCTACTCCTGTCTTCCAGGTTAACTCAAGCGAGGTCTGTTCGCTTTTTTTCTGATGTTGTCCCTAACCCATGGAAATGTTTCATTTTCAATCGCATTGCGAAACGACGAGTGTTTCTTAACAGGACGTAAGAAATCACAAGTTTGTCCTGGCGAAAAAATGACAAGAAACCAAAAAAATGGAATGCAACTTATAGGGAAAATTTCTTACAAACAGTTTTGCTAAAAGCAGGAAACTGTGAAACCTAAGCGCTTCAGATTGAACTTTTCGAATACAATTTTAGGTATGCTTTATTTTATACATATCTTTCCGGGCCATCACACAACTGACTTGTTCGCCATCAGTCGCAAATAACTAGAAACGTTTTCCTGGACTAACGATACAGTCAGTCGCGTTAGGGTCGCAGGGCCATTTAGTAGGCCCTGTGGAAGCAGAGGTCAAACATCTAGTGATAAAGTATGAATTGGGCAGTTGCAATCGCAGGTAGCCGTAGAAACGCTTGTTTTGATGACCCCCCTTTTTTCTTTCAGAAGCTTCACTAGTGACAGCGTTGACAGTTCTGTCGAGATCAAAAGCCATTGGACATTTGCCTCAAAAGACACTCGCCTATAATGACCTTGCCGCGCATGTCTTTAGATTCGTATTGCGGATGCACAGAGCTTCGATGATTTCACGTAGTTATGACTAGGCCTGCACTTGCAGCTTTTCAAGACATTCACAGACACAGCCTACCTCACTGCCAATTGGTCACAAAGAAATATCAAGATATGCAACAAAACCAAACTTTTGATGCAAAACACACGTCAAAGGATAAACGTTGGTGGATTTGGTTCGCAAGAAACCAACGACATGTAACCTTATCTGCACCTGTGAGTGCCACGCTGCAAATCAACCAAACCTTGGAACGGATATGCGGCAGCAAGGACAAAAACAATTTTGCACACGCTAGCAGGCTTCACACATTCAGTGCTGACGCAATTCGCACTTTGTGCCAATGTCACATTTTCATTCAAAATCGCTCGCATTCGACTAGGTCGCGAACAAGGAGCAGAAACGTCAGCTTTCAGGCTCAACGTCCTGAACAACTCAAGAGATTTGATGACGTTACTTCGGCAAAGGATCAAAACAATCGAGAATGATTTCAAACCTTGACCGCGAGCTTAATTCCTTTTTTAAAACTGGCAGTTGGTCCACGAGATAGCGAGGTAACAAAGAAGGATTTAAGTTAAAACACTCACAGAGCGGACGGTGCGATGATGCATTAACAAGATCAGTAATTCAGACCCCTATTTTTCTACGCTTGTGTTTCATCAAAGTAAATGTATTAGCGCCATCAAGCGTATACTTTTCAACTACCACCACGTATCTATGCTCGTCTTCATTCATGTACTTGTGTGTTCCCGATTACTGCCATGCATGCTTAAGTCTAATGTGTTGCGTGCGGGAATGAAGACGTCATACAATACAAGGTTTGCAGCGTTTCTTTTTCAATTTTGTCGACGTCATGCCGAAGCCTGAAATTTGCTTCTTACCGGGCGATTGAGGTGAACGCTCTTGCCCAAGGAGCGCTACAGCGATTCACTCAATGGCCGTGGATCGAACACACAACCTTCCAGCTAAGAGGCGGACACTCTACCCCTGAGCTACCGTTTCTATGCGTTCCACAGACACAGCATTCTCATTTTCACGAGCAAACACCCAGTAACTGTGTACCCAGTAACACTAACCGTGATTGATCTCCGACATGCGAGCAGCGTCGTTGCTCAGCCATTCGTCGTGCTTCTCCAGCGATGAGTGGCACGACGTCGTGAACTCGACGTCGGACAAGAGCACCGAGATAACGTGATAGAAGCTGGTGAGTTGCGGACCTTTCAGCTTCACAATCAGCTCTCTGAACAAGTCAAAGAAAGGGCCGGGTGCGGTGCGAGTTTGTGGGGTGCGGGAAGGGAGACCAACACGACGGAGGTGACCACGGATCCGGAGTCAAAAACTTTTGAAAAATCCGACCCGGATCCGGAGTCCCTTTGTATTTTCGGCATTAGAAGGGGTCTTCCTGGTCTTTAGAAATGCCATTTCATAATTAAAAACATTGTGGAATTTCGGTCGCATCGATGGTTTGCTGGAGTCTGAACATGAGTCTCAAATTTAAAAAATATTCGGACCTGGATTTTCGACAGTGTTAGGAGCCTGTGTATAGTCTTAACAAAAAGCAGAAAAGGATGCGATTTTCGGGGGCATAGATGATTTTCGCAGTTTGAACAGCAGTCACATTCTTACATTTGAAAAATGTCGGAGTCCAACCAGGATTCGAAAATTTTAGAACAGGAACGGAGTCGGAAAACGTGACTCCTGTCACCTCCGCAGCACGAAGAACTCACGGTAAGCCGTTGATGTCCTTAAGCAGCACGGGCGAACAGAGCGGACCGCCAACGACGATCTCCTCCAGGATCAAGGAGGCGGGAGTGTGGGCGTCCGCGTCATCGTACAGCGAGAAGAGCGCTTCGAGCAGCCTGGGCCTCCATTGCATGTGGTACATGCTGAACCCTGGGACCTGCTCAGATTTAACACAAAGACTGTTGATTCTGTTGGCGACGACAGGCGTCGCAAAGCGAGTGCTGCTAGACGTTTGTCTTAATCTATACGACAAGTGAACCCAAAAAAGTGACAGGCAATCGAAAAAGACCAATGTCGACCTGGTCCATGACTTCGTTTTTGAAAAACAACAAATGTGAACGTGGCTGTGTCATAGCTACGGTTCGTGAAATAGGATTTAAGAGACCTTTAAAATTGTTGAGAATTGCTGATAAGCTAGATTACGATTGTTCAAACACTTCGCGATGTACACGTGCGCGTAAACGTAAGAAAATTTTCAAATGCACCTAAAAGCCCTACGAAGTAGCGGAAAATTGATACATCTGCAGTTTCCACCACATGAGTTTTTAATAACTATCACATTAAGTGCATGGTTCTGAAGTTGTCAGCAACTTTAGTCACATCTGACAAGATAAACCAGACGGCACGATTATTTCATAAAATATGGCTAAGCCTGGCACACGAACGACTGAATAAATCTAACAAAAAAGACTTGATCTACTGTTTACCAGACCCTAGTCGAGGGGTTTACAAAGATCATTTCATCTGTATTACAAGAGGATATTCTAAAGCTCGTCCGGCACGCCGTACCTGATGAGGGTTTTGCTGCATGTTGCCGCGACTTCAAACAACAAAAATTATGGCAGGATGTGTTGTCCTTGCTAAGGCATATGATAAATAAATGATCGTGTCAGGAAGCACAATGTCTAACATGAATCAATAAGGCTTTGGTCACTGACCAGTTCACGTTGAGCGTATTGTGGTGGGTCATATTGCAATGTAAATTCAAGATGGCACTGCTGGCCACAAGGACACGCTCGGAGCCTTTCGTAGCAGGCCAATATACACGCAAAACATACCTGCTGTACACATTCGTGAACCAGTCGCAAAATCAAACTTGCTTTCGATACATCTTGTTTTTTGCACTTGATCATCGGTCTCTTGCCATCACTGGATTGTGCAGAGTCAGGCGAGTCTTTGAAGTATTCTGACACCATCGTGTCGAGCAATACCTACACAGAAAATTTCTTTTGAACAAGTAGAGCCAAAAATATATGGCAGTTAAAAGGTTACCAACATGCATTATTACCTCGATCAAGCCAAGAGAACACAGCATTTCAGACACGAAATTTTGTAACTCAGTGCAGTCACGATCAAACTCATTGCCAATGACTATTCCCAGTAGTTTCTGCAAATAAAACAACACCGTTAGAAATAAAAACTATTTAAGACTCAGGAAAAAATTTGCCGGAGTGAGAGGAAACAAGACAAAGTAGCTGCATATTGAAGTTTCTTTGGACAAAATTTTGTCAAAATATGAGTGAAGTTTTTCATGAAAAGAAACAGCAGTTTTAACAAAATATTTTTGTTGTTGAGTTGGGAAAAATGTGTCCCCTATTGTGGGATAGACATCAGGCATGTGCAAGTGGAAAAGAAATTTTGCCATGATATCGATCAAGTATAATTGGGATTTCAGAATGTTTGTAATGCCTTGATAGCTAAACGATGCATTTTCTCAGGTAGCCCTTCTTGCAAAGAGTTTTACAGGAAATTGTTTATGTATGAGCCAAACTGGTGACAACTCAAAACATTTAAAACACAAAATAAAAACTTAATTATAAAAACACCCCGGTGGAGCAGTTTTTTAGCAAGCATGACAATGTAACATCACTTGACAACAGCAAAACAACTAGTAGTTTATGACGTATGTACCCTTTGTTCAACTATTACTGTTATGAACATCAGGCTCATTAGTGATCCAACTATGCTTGCAACATGAGCAGGGCCAGGCAAATAATGTGAAGTTCTTCAAACACAACAAAAGCAGATAAGGACACCATCAGGTACAGGTTCACTAAACTTTACTCTTGCAGTCACACGTTTTCACTTTCATCTGCAATGCTTCAGCTAATGTTGCTTGTACATAACCTGAGACAGCAATATTTGATACTGGTCTTAACAGACCTAGGTTGTCATGGCAGGTGGATTCTAATATAGCATTTGTTGGAGCAGAGCTTTTAAGTTTGCTTTTTGGGTCTGATGTGAGCTTAATGTTGCCAACAAATTCCTTTCAAGTCAGGTTTCCAGCACAGGTTTTCAACATTCTACCTTGCAGATGCCAAAAAACTCAATTTCGAATTCCTTACATATTTGCCATCAGTTTGAACCTCAGTTTGATCTCAGACCTCAGTTTGAAAACTGCAGCCCTGATGGAGAAATAATTCTATGTAGATGACAGGGTTTCATAATTGCAGCAACTAATGAGAAATTGTCTATATTAAGGCTTGGAAGCCAAGATACAGGTAATGCTGAGAAAATTCATGAAGATCTGAACAAAAAGGCATTCTCCATGTGGTGTTCTCAGAAATAATGGTCTGTGACCAACAACAACCTAAAATGCCTTTCAAAGGTGTTGTTTCATTGTTTGTCAGGTTTTTAGAAACCCTTTTTTCAGATAAAAAAATTCAACCCACCCTACAGTCATCACTGCCAAAGCTGTGGAGCTGGTGCCATGCATTTTCAAAGAAGCAGTTAGCTAGTTGTTTGAAAGACAGCTCCAGCTCCAATTCTTGTCTTTACTATTAATGGCTGATTTTGCATAACTTAATAAGCCCACAAAAATTGAAAATTGTTGCATCTCTGGTCCTACATTTTATCATAACAAAACGCTTAGACCTTAAAAATTTTTCATGCACACATATTACCACACATAATTATTTTTTGTAATATAAGCACTTGCTAGTTTGTTTTGTAGGTATTAAGTCATTGGAGACTTTAATTGTGTCCTGTTTAAATTTAACTGCCATTTAAGCACACACCTGTTTACGTTTGCATCCCAGATAAAAATGCAAAGATCTGTCACAAACCCTGGATTCAAGTTTATCTGATACTAAAAACTACGTTGCCCACATTTAGCAAATTAGCTTATAAACAAGTGAAAATCTGAACAAACCTTGAGTTCAGTATCCAGTGTGGGTAGGACTTTGTATCTTCTAGCAGTGTTCAAGAGAGTGAGGTCAAATAAAGCATTTTTTACTGGTGCAGGCACATCAGGAAATTTCCCACAATAAAACTGTTTACAAACCTGCATTCAAAATGATAACAGACCATAGTAAACAACCAGAAATTTTCAAAACACAAATGAGATCAACAATAGCAACATCAATGAAACAGATTGATTTTCACATTCAAAAGACATTCAACGCAAAGTCAGGGCTGTCACATTAGACAGGTTCAAATATACTGTAAAACAGGAGTGGCTAACCAGTCAAAGACAAAGAGCCACATTTCTTACTGTGTTACTGCAAAGAGCAACATCATGCACATGGGCACACATGAACATCACCTCATCTCTTCCTCACTCACACACACATGCCTTTGCTCAGCTAGATTTATTGTAAATATCACACAGCAACATGGCAATGACAGAATTTTACAAGCCATTTATTGTTATGCATGTTATTCAGTGGGACTTTTGGAAATCATGTAAGAGCCACATGACACTGGGCAAAAAGCCACATACTGCTATAAAACAAGACCTGAAAAGTAAACATACCTAAGTCAGCAAGTTTTCATATATGTATGGACTTGGTATTTTTAGTAAGTGCTAAGTCATATCATTATCATGAGAACATATAAAGACTATTACAAACAATTTGAAGCAGAACAAAAACTATAAAGTATTGACTACAAGTTTGCATGGTCTTCTCAAATAGGTTACATATAATATTTCCTTTGCTGACCAGGTGCATTATGGATTTGCTTGTAAAGTTTTTAATACTTTTGTTGTCAGAGTACATTCAGACAACAAATCTTTATATAGAGCAAATTGGACAGAATGGTTTCATTTCAAGGTTTTACCATTTTAAGGGTCTGCACAAGACTAGGCCAGTCATGTAAAAATACTGATCAAACACAAGAAAAAATTAAATAACACAAAATTTTTCAAAGAATGCGTTTGTAGGCACATTCTATCACAACATTTTTGCATTGAAATTTTTGAAAAAGAAGGAAGCCAAATTTAGCTATCAAAGAAAAGATTTTCCTGATGCTTTTAATCAAAGGCTACTTACATAGCGATGTAACTTAAATAATCGACCCAAAGGAAAATATGAAGTCTTGAATAAAATGAAATGTACAAAGGGGTGCACTGATATGAAAATAGGCTGATACCGATTAATCAACCTTGTCATATTGGCCAATACTGATTAATCAGCCAACTACCGCAATGTACTTATGTTCAGTGACATTCATTTGATAATGCATATTATTAAGGCAATATATTGTCAATTATAACGTGCATCAAAGTCAAATGACTGTTTGGGACTGATTTACAAATGCAATACTATATTTTCTTCTATAAACAAAGGAGTTAATAATTAATATCAATTAAATAATATCAAATTGCTTTACTTTCCAGAGTAAGCAATTAAATCTCAAATAAAAGAAATGCCAGACCATTACCACGTGTGTTCCCAGAGTTTCACACAATTACGTATGAAAATTATGAAGAGAAATAGTGAATTCAACAATTTAAGCCAATGTTCAGACTTCATTTGCAAGGTGTTTTAAGAAACTGGCATAAACATGGTAAACTCTTAAAAACTACCCAGTAACCAGCTGCTTTTTTGGGAAAACCACCTGGTACTGAAAGTGTTAAAACAAGTTTTCACATATTTTTAACAAATTTGCTAAAAAAAGCTGAGATCTATCAATTTAACAAACAGTTAATACTACCTTATGAAAATGTATGGTCTATGAATATATTTTTAGTAAATCTTCATACACAAAAGTCCACACTACCACTTCTCTTTGACAAGTGAACTATTGCATTAGAAATTGTTTTTCATCTACTAGCCCAGAGGTGGGCAAACTATGGCCCACGGGCCGCATTTGGCGTGCAAAGGCATTTTGTGCGGCCCGCACAGCAGTCACACGTACGTAGATAGCACATATTTGGAGTGTATGTTAAAGTAATTTTATCGATTATATTAGAATTATCAATTTTTTTTTCACACGTTTCATTCGAAACCGCATTTTTACTCAATCAGAAGTGACAATTATTACCTTCATTTTGTGGCAGCTCATGTAAAACTTTTTGAAGTTTTAAAGAGATTGTAGGTGTAATCTATGTAATACGAGCATGCAGCCCGTGGTAGCAATAAAATCTTCAATATGGCCCTCCATAGAAAATGTTTGCCCAACCCTGTACTAGCCAATAAATAGTTACTGCTGCAAATTATCGTTATAAGTTCATTACAGATACAAGAGGATCTATTTAGGGAAATATGCAGAAACTTACCAAAGGTATGCTGTGATGATCAGTAGCTAAAATCTCACGACGGTATAAACTTTTTGTGATGTTTGTAGGCTTCTTAGTGCTAGCACCAGAATTGGTAGAATTTTTACTATCACTTCTGCGTGCCCTAAAAACAATAAAACAGATTAGAATTCTGTTTCCAGGACTGTTATAAAATTAAGAAAAGTTGACAAAACTAACTGAAAATTCTTAAACAAAATTACTGAGTGCAAATCTCAATACGAGTATGCATGAAATTGTCATTGCAAGCTGGATCTAATGATGTTAACAATTTAGCATGGTTCTTTTTAGTTCTTACACATCCATAAAAGGTATTCTCTCATACCTAGCTATCTTCAGTGAAGACTCTGTTGCTGGAAAAGATTGTGTTTCAGCCCTAAAATCCATTGAGTAGCTTGACAGAATTTACACAAAATTCAGTTTAAAAACTTTGAATCAACACCCTTAGCACTGTAAAAACATCATAGGATAAAAAAAAAACAGTAGGAAAAGCACTTGAATATTTTCACAAATAACTATTAAAACAGTTTTTTTTAAAAGGAAAATGTTAGGTACCCGGTATGGATCTGTAGGGACCTGATTTCTCTGATTCTAAGGACCCGATTCTCTCTGATTTTAGGGACCTGATGATAATTTTCTCTGATTCTAGGGACCAGATTTGAAATTCTAGAGACCCGAATCGGGTCCCTAAAATGCTTAAAAAAAACCTGATTAAAAATAAGTTGTCATAATATAACATAAAAGTACTGATTGTCCAAAAAAGAGCCAAGTGATTGTGTTGTGATCGGAAATCCCGAGTGGCATGTGCGTAAAGCTTCGCACCGTGGCAGCAAGCAACAATAGAGATCATGCTTGCAATCTCTCTTCACGTACACTAGTCATCATGTTCAATCGTTCACACGTTAACATCGGCAGAGCTTCCACATTGCAATCTCTCTTTCTATTGCTTGCTCGCGCTACATATATAATGGTGTTATTCTTCACGCACATCACGTTCGTGGTGAATCGCACAATCAACGCACCACCACCAGAGAGGTTGCAACAATTGTTAGACTGTGTAAGTTAGGAGCATGACACTTTCAGAATAAAATACACCTCAAGAAGATATTCATCAACATTGGTACATCAGGTCAGAAATAACAGCTAGTGACATCAGCAAATTGTGTAATAAAGTCAAAAAACATTTGAATCCACTATATCCCCAAGCCAGATTTTAATGCAAAAATGCAGTTTTAGCATACCTGGATGATTTAGCATTTTTGTCATAATGATGATCAAAATAGCTAGATTTTTGCATTCCAATGGTCTCATCTAAGTTTTCTCTCACTGAAAATGCATTGAGAGATACTTCAGCATTTGTGATAGAGCACATAGTGGTTGAATCTTCTATTCAATGACAAAATCCTGGAGACTTGTTTAGCTTATCTACTGGACTTCTAGAGATTGCAACAGTTGTTGCTAGCTTATTGTCAAATTGTTTGCTCTTTTGTTGTGGAATACTGCCTGCACATATGAACCAATATTTCCTCTATCTACAATGTATAATGCAGTATTTTGTGTTGACTTCTAACCGGTCTAGATTCTGTAGTAACTGTTGACAAAATATTGCATGCGATTCATGCATTTTCAGGTGTGATATGTATGGCAAGGTAACTGTGCTCTGCATATTAGGCATGATTGCTTTCAGTACAAAAAAGCAAAAACACACTTAGTAGCATAAGGTTGTCAACTACCGAAAGCCTATGGAATTTCATTGTTAGGAATAAAGAAAAAAAGTCTGTAATCATGACTTATTACTTAAATCAACATCACTGTTGTGCAGAAAAAAAATTTGTCTCAGCAAGACCACCTCACCTGTCATACACTTCTTGTTTCAAACAACAAGTTCTAAAAGTTGTACTATTTTTGCACAAGAATGATAACTACTTGGACATGACTCTGTAGGCATGGTGCATAGGGTTAATATTGTGCATATGTTGTTAACACCTTCACTGGTGGTAGAGTTGGGCAAAATCCCTGGTTTTCAGCGTGTACTTGCAACTGCATAACTTGCCAGGCGCTTGTGCTAAAGGGCTGTTCAAACCCTGAAAAGACTCGGCAAGTCTTCGAGTCAGCACTGAAAATATTTTTTTTGGTTTTAGGTTTCATTTTTTTGTGAGTGGCGTCATAAGTGGGGTAGGTTTTTGGTCATTTTGGCTCAGGTTACCTAGCCCCGGGCCTAAGCTTTCAGATGAAAGTATTTTGCTCGAGTTTGTATTGGAAACTACACTAGAATTCGAGTCTTTTAAGCCTATGACTGACTTTTGACTTTCTAAGGTTCCACGTTCAAACGTAATGGCTTAAAAACAATTAATTAATTAATCCCCTAATTAGACAATTATTTAATTTGTTCTTTTAAGGCCGTAACCTTTGAACCAGAAATGCTAGAAAGCTGATCAAAGGCTCAAAAGACTTGGATTCTAGCCTAGTTCCCAATAAAAACTTGAGCAAAATACTTCCATCTTGCAGTTGCACCCAGGGCTAAGTAACCTGAGGCCAAAAACCTACCTCACTTATGACGTCACTCACAAAAAAACTGAAACATAGACTCGAAGACTTGTCAATTCTTTTGACGGCTTGAACAAATCTTTAGCACAATCGACTGGCAAGTTATAGAGTTGCAAAGTGGCATGAAAATAGTGGCTCATGCGGGATTTTTAGGTACAATACATTTGATCAATATTTTTTCTACACATATTCTAAGGGTAGTATGAGCATAAACAAACGCATAATACGGATAGCATCAAAATGTTAAAAGCTTTAGTGTTTTCTATATACTTTGGAGGAATCAGTTGACTGTACTGCTTTCATCTTTTGCGATAAAAATTAAACTTGCACATATCTATGTTCAAGCAAATAATCTCCACAATGAGGGTAAGCAGGGAATCAATCAGCAAATTTTTAATAATGGGAAATCGATTTCCTATTAAAAATTTGCTGAGATGATGTGCACAATTATTTTTCTCTGTGGTAGCAGATGTCACAGCTGCACAGAATTCCCATGTGTTCCAATGGAGACGTTTAAACCAAATTATACAACTAGCCTAAATTTGTGTACTTGCTGGACTCCAAGCAATGCCAACAGCTATTGTACACTTTTGACAAAGTGAGCAGCGAGCACCATAATCAAATGTTATGTCCAATGAAATCATTTCTGAAAACAGTGCACTGAATGTGCACTGGACTCCCTGTTCTTCAAACTCCCTTTGCATCTAAAACTTTTTCCTAACTGAACTTCTAGCACGGCTACTGTGCTACAGTGGTGTCAGAACAAACAAAGTTGCCACTTTTTGTTAAATCCAACATTTCACAAGTTTTCATTCTAAGTTTAGATATATTTGAACCCACAACAACATGGTCAAGATGTCAATACATTTTCATCATGCTTAAATTACAATTAGTTTTTTGGTTGGCAGTTGCTATAGGTCTGTCAGTGGACCTTTATTTTTGAAAACTTATTCATCCGCCTCCTGTAACATGTCAGTAACGTACGACGAGTATGCAGTAGACTGCACTGTGACGCTTGGTAGAAACGTACTAAATTTAACCACTAAACCTCACCCCTAATTCTAAACCCTACACCTAAACCCTTAACTGCAAATTTGAACACAAAAGTTTAGAAACTTTTAAAAAAAGACAGTGGCTATAGATCTGCCAGTGGACCTTCATTTGGAAACTTATTAATCTGCCACCTGCAACATGACATTAACGCATGACAATTGTGTAGTAGACCGTGCTACACTTGGTATAAATGTGCTAAACCTAACCCCTAACCTCAAAACCAGTGTTTCTCAAACTTTTTTATTCCATTGCTCCCTTCCACTCTCGACACATTGTTTTTAGCCCCCAAACCTGATAAAGCAAGTACAAGGTAGTAAATATAAAGAATTTTATTTAAAGAAAGTATTAAATAGCAAAACCAAGCCATTAAAAAAATGAAATAAGCAATTGTATTATGACACTAATATTACCTCAGAATTATTGTGCAACTAATCAAGGACTGTGGAGCCCGGAGCCGGAGCTCAATTGAACACGAGGAACCGGAGCCGAGCTCAATTAAAATTTAGGACTGGAGTGGGAGCTATGGTCATCTGATTCTTTGCTGGGAAAGGATTCCTTTTGTTTAGCAGTGACTTTCAGTAACACCTCTAATACTGTATTTTATGTAACAGACTTCATTAGTGTAATAAAACAAAACGTCTCATGTGACTTGTGGTAACGTTTTTTTGTTCGGCTATCTAACAAAATTGGAGGTCTGGATTTAGCTCCCTACAGCGAAATGGTTGAGAATCACTGTTGTAGAAGTAAGAAAACATTAACTATTGTTGCAACCTCTCAGTTGGTGTTGCACTGAATGAACAGAATGTGCGCGAAGAACAATGCCATATATATGTGGCGCGAACAAGCAATAATAGCGTGATCGTGGCACATGATCTCTGTGGTTGCTACTGCCAAAGTGTGAAGCTTTGCACACATGCCACTCGGCCTTTCCGATTGTAACACTATCACAGCATCTTACTTTCTAGTCAGAATGATCAAACCAGGCCTGTAGTAGTGTAGAGATCTAGAAAGAACTGAGCTATAATGAGTAGGTATAATAAAATATCCATAGTTTTTGTAGCTGTGTAGTCATGCTATTAGCAGGGAGTATATGATTTAAGCATGAAATGCACGGCACGCCATTGTAAAGTAGGAATTTTTATTAGAAACCATTAGGCTTACTAGATTATTGGCAAAGCTCACTACAAAACATTCCGTTTACAAGCAATAGCATAACATGGAAGTTATAAATAATTGGTAGCCAACTAGCATTGCTTTGCGTAGCAGTACATTATTTTATGAGGGAATAAATTGTGCTTTACTTAGCAATTCATCACTGCTTATTATGAGCATAAAAGATAAGAAATCAGAAGTTTTCTTCTATTTTAAAAAAGTCAAATGTGAACACATTTCTTGCTAGAAGTCATACTATTTCTTTGAACAAAGGGGTTTTAACACATTTTCGCATTTGTGTTAATGCAAATGTGTGCGTGTTTAAAAGAACACATGAGATTTGTCTATGTGTTTTGCACTCTTATTTGCATGGTTTGCCTGGGCAGCACTGTTAGCTGGATTCACCAAGACTGTAACAGGCAAAGCATGCAACGAGTGCAAAACACTTGGTCAACTGGGCCTGGTCTGTATTTAAATGCTCAGACACAAATGTAGTTTTCCAAACAGCCATTTTCTTGATTCTGGTTGGAAGAATTAACAAAAGGTCCTCAGGCATTGACGGCAAAACCCAGCAACCTTTCCAGAAATTGTTTATATTACCGTTATCTTGAGGTATGTTTCTGCTAATAACTGTTCTCAAAATTGTCTAAACATGTGATTGTTACTTTTTTGCTGACTTCCTCATGGTAAAAGTGCTGTTTATAAAAAACTAAAAATTAAATTACTCAAAAAGGTTTGGTACATTCTCTTAGTTTTGTGTACTTGATTTAATTCATTTTCCATTCAACTTGTGGTATACCAAGACAATTATTAACACTTTCACGTCCGGCCGAAATCAGGAATTCTCACGCCAAAACAACAAGATTGCACGTGGCTTTGCGCAGGAATTTCTCCGGTCCGGTCAGTGCTACAGACCCAGTCAAAGGCTCAAAAGACGCGGCAAGTCTTCTAGTCTGCACTCGAAAGAAATTTTTTTGCTTGGGGATGCGGAGTTTTTGTGAGTGACGTCATACGTGGAGGACTTTTAGGCCACCTTGGCCAACTTCACCTGGCCCTGGGCACCAACCGTTAGATGGTAGTATTTCGCTGAAGTTTTTGTTGCAGTTGGGCCCTAGGCCAGGTAACTAGCGGTTGGGCCCTAGGCCAGCTAACATGAGTCAAAATGACCCAAAAACTACTTCACTTATGATGTCACTCACAAACAATCCACAACCTCTAACCAAAAAATTTTTTTTCAAGTGCAGACTAGAAGACTGGCCGATCCATTTGAGCGCTTGAACAGCTCTCTAGCGTAATCGGTGGAGGAGCTATGGCGTTGGTAAGGTCAGTGGTGAGTGGTGCCTGGCCCCCCATTTCATGTTTGGCCCCCTGGTTGCTGCATATATCCAATACAGTATTTTTAAAATGTGGCCCCCCCTTCTGCTTCTTGGCTTTCCTTCTGGTTTTTGGCCCCCCCGCTGCTAAATCCTAGCGACGGGCCTGCATAATAGTAGGCAACTAAGGTTAACTCAGTGATCGATCAGTAGTTGAGCTTTTCATCCCCTGTGTTTGTTTCATCCCCATATCACCCTCTTTGTTTTTTTCCTCCTTGCTCATCAAAATCACCCTCAAGGGACAATTCCGCCCAATTGAGAACCATTTGCTCTAAACCCTACACCCAAGTAAGTGTATTGTTTTTTACGACAAAACGATGGTTCACATAGTCAATATATCAAAGAGGATAGTGAAGAATATGGGCTAATGCACAAGCTATAGCATTATTAAAGCAAATTTCTACACAAGCAATGAGCATTCACTGGTTTCTTTGTCACAAAGGATTGGCGAAAGACCATGAGGTCATCTCGTCTACTAACCCTGCAATACAACTTTCAGTACTATCATCAGTAGTCAGTGACAAGAAAAGGAGATAAAAAACAAAGACACATGATATTTACAGATGAGTGCATGCCTATGTACACATAGTTTTCATGATGAGATATTTAATTTCACAGGTGTGGAGAGAACAAACACTGAAATTAATGCACATTTGTTTGACAATGGAAATGATTATACGATAAAAAAACAAGATGGAAAAACATCAAATGACAGACAGATGAAGATTAACATCTATTATAAAAGGAAGCTTTATGGTGTCTGTTAAGTACAAAATATAATATAGCAAAACACATGATGATGTACACATGATAAGTATAAAATATACAGCAAAACACATGATCATCCTGAAAAAATCACATGATGCAAATCACAAGGAATGGATAACACAAGATCAGTTAAACAAATTCCATTTGTTAATTTGCACCAACAAGATGCGGTATAGGCTACACAAATGTCGTTGAGCAAAATCAACCAATTTTTGCAGGTGTTTTCTCTGATGGCTCCTTTATACAAAGATACTTCAATCCAATATGCTACTCTACTGTGTCAGTAACATTTTGCCAAGGGTCAATTATGAAATACTACCAATGGTATTCAATTCTCCTAATGACTTCACTTTCTATCCAAAATCATTCATAAACAAAATTACAGGTCATAAGGTTTCATAGGGCATTTGAAAAAAACAATGACATTTCCTTCATTATTTAAATGAGTTAGTCCCCTGTACTTGCTTAAATAAGCACAAAGTGAAATTGAAACATCGTTTGGATTATTCATCTGACTCAGAAGAAACCATGTGTTTTATCAAAATTTCTGTTTCAAAACCTAAATATGTTCTTGTATTAAAAAAATCAACTACATGACATGTCAAGGAATGTAGAGTACTTGTTCTTGTTCTTGTTGGTACTGTTGCAACCTCTCGGTTGGCGTTGTGTTGAATGTGCGATTTACCACAAATAGAATGTGCGCACACCCATATCTACGTGGTGCGAACAAGCAATAATAGAGTGATCATGGCATGCGATCTCTATTGTTGCTTGCTGGCACAGTGTGAAGCTTTGCGCACATGCTGCTTGGGCTTTCTCATTGCAACAGTACAATGATATGATGGAACAGACTGTTGACAAAAATAAAAGACTGTCCAAAAGCCTGCTTGCATTTTCCTTAAAGCGCCAAAACCAGAGATATATTATTGCAGGGAACTCAGCTGATATCTTACATAAAACATCTAAAACAAACTAAAAACAAACTGAAAAATGAAAAAATAAACTAAAAAAATAATCTACCAACCAAATCGAAAAAATAAACCAAACGATTGCAAAACAAACCACATTTGGTTTTAAAGGTTGCAGAGTCTGTGGACCACAGCATAAACTGCAAGGAGGACTATCTGGGTGATGAAATGCCCATGTGTTATTTTGTTTTGCTGACATCACTTCTTCAAAAACTGTCTTTGAATAAGGCTCCAAGGCTTCATTCTATATCTGCAGAGCACTTGGCCTTGCCGTACCTGTATACAGGTATATCTTATGAGTTTTTTTCTCAGTGAACTGTTTAATATGTGCATTGTACATAGGTATATACCCAATTTATGTTTAAACACAACAATAGTTCCCATATGCAAAAACAAGAAGAATGGGAATATGTCTGACACATCAAATTACAGACCTGTGTCCTGTGGCCACAGTGGTGTCACAGCTATCTGAACACTTCATATTATCAAGCATATCTCTTTTCCTTGGAACCACAGACAATCAGTTTGGTTTTAAGGCTGGACATACCAGTACTGATCCACATGCATTTTTGTTAAAACAAACTGCTTCATACTTTGTAACCCATATGATATTAGTTCATCTGTGCATGCTATGTTTTTAGACGCCTCAAAAGCATTTGAAGTATTACACATGAAACTATTTAAGAAATTAAGTTAAAGAAAGGTGCCAATGTGTTTTGTGCACCTAATGAAACATTGGTACAAGGAACACAAGATGCAAACAAAATGGGGCAAGCTTTTTTCTGAACCGTATTATGTGTCTAATGGGTTTAGACAAGGGGGAGTACTGAATCCATAATTGTTTGCTGTTTATTTAAATGATTTATCCAATGAACTAAACAACATTAAAGCAGGCTATTATATTGGTGAAGTCTTTAAATCACTTGATGTTTGCTGATGATATTTGTGTGTTTTGTCCAAGTGTACGTTGGTGCAAAGAATGCTAGATGTGTGCCAGGCTTATGCAGAATCGCATGGGATTATTTTCAGTTGCAACAAAACTGTTTTTACGACGTTTAAGGCTAAGAGTGCAAAAAGCACAGTCACCCCATTACTAATACTGACACTGGTGGATGGTCAAAACGTAAAATCTGTTAACCAATACAAATATCTGGTGATTGTATTGCATACTGAGCTCTAAGATGACAAAGATATTCAGAGACAACTGCAATTCGAACCGTTGCGAAACTCAGCTCACCATGAATTTGTATGATGTTTAAGGCTAAGAGTGCAAAAAGCACAGTCACCCCATTACTCATACTGACACTGGTGGGTGGTCAAAACCTAAAATCTGTAAACCAATACAAATATCTGAGGATTGTATTGGATACTAAGCTCTCAGATGACAACAGGGTTCCCACAAATGTTGACTAGAAATTCCCTAAAGATAAGACCAAAATTTCACAAAAATTCCCTAGATTTTGCACAAAGCTGTGTGTAATTCTCAACTTACTTTTAGCACTTCAAAATACGGTATAAGCCAGCAGGGATGCTGGAAAGCAGGAAAATGACAGAGGCATTGTCCAGCCTGCCCTTTGAAAAAGGGAGCAACGAGGGTGGAAGTGCCTTTTTCATAACAGTATCACCTGCCCTGGGGCAATTT
>JGI24159J19872_10001667_pt1 | contig 25011 bp, 18 predicted proteins | sample Ectturendosymbi4_FD_19872 | JGI IMG/M metagenome (IMG submission 19872)
GGTGCATTCTCGTTTCATCTTTGAAAAATACCGTTGGACAAATTAGCATTTTTGGCAAAACCGGAAATTAAGTTAGTACTAAAATTAGAGCACTGATGCTTTTAGCAAATTAGAATTAGAATTACCGTCGTTTCGCTCTATTCATCGACTTAGAAAACAGAATTATTTAGTTTTCCAAGTCTGTAATGTATGTGTTATTAGAACCCATAATCATAAGATAGTTCGGATAGATATAGGCGCACGCGGTAACAAAAACGAACTAATACTGAACGGACGCAACAGAAACTACTGCCTTTACTCACTGTCATAAAAAAGCGGTTCCAGGTGGAGAAATAGTGCAGAACGCATCAAGCATTTCAAGTAAGCAGATAAAAATGTGAGATGAAGATGCTACTGCATTTGCTGATCGTCATACAGAAGCATTACGTAGTGGAAGAAAGAAAAGACTTGTAAAAAGCATCACACATTTGAAATGAGGGGATAAAGAATTGAAATGAGAATGCACTTCATTGACCGTGAGATATTTCGAGTCCTCCAAGGGCTGCTGTCCCGGCTACCCTCCTCAGAGGAAAAGTGGGCATGAAGATGATGATGATGTACTTCGCTGAAAAAAGCCCCACAGTTTGTTTGTAATAAAGGCATCAAATATCTTCACGAAATAGGTAAATTGATGNTATGATCACTTACATTTTTGGGGATGCAATTCAAAATTAGACAGGCGTTGTGATAGGCTGTTCGCAATCATTTAATACCAGCCGNTATGTANATGTATCCTATCCACAATTGGCACGCATGCATTGGCATGCAATAGGCACGAAATAAAGTATTTTTACTGCAGTACTGCACTGAGCAGTGGTGTGTTTAAGGGGAGGCGAGCGAGGCACTTGCCTCAGGCCCCACCTTTTTGGGGCCCTCCTTCAGGTATTACGCGCATAAATTTTCCTTACTTTTGATGAAAAATTTATTATTCACTCATATAATGTGCTACAAAGCAGATCATTATCACAAGCAAGTAGGCCTGCTCTGCTTTCAAACGCCCCCCATCAGAAACTGTAATGTAAAGGTACTTTGTTTTCAAAGGCTCCCCCAAAAGAAACTGAAATGTGTAAGTAGCCTACTCTGCTTTTAAACTTCATTGAAGGGCCCCTGAAAGAACCTGCAGTAAGTACTCTGCTTTCAAAGGGGCCCCCAACAGCAACTGTAATCTGTAAGTAGCTTGCTTTCAAAAGGCCCCCCAAACAGCAATTGTGATGTGTAAGTAGCTTGCTTTCAAAGGGCCCCCAACAGCAACTGTAATGCAAAATTCCTTGCTTTCCAAGAGGCTGCCGACAGCAATTGTAATGTGTAAGTACAGTACTATGCTTTCAAAGGGTCTCCCAAGAGCAACTTTAATGTGTAAGCACTAAGCAGGGTTTTTTAAGACGTTTTAGGGACCCGATTCGGGTCCCTAGAATCAGAGAAAATTATCATCTGTTACCTAAAATCAGAGGAAATCAGGTCCCTAGAGTCAGAGAAATCCGGTCCCTACAGATCCATACTGGGTACCTAACATTTTCCTTAAAAAAACCTTGATATAAGTACCTTGCTTTCAAAGGCCCCCAACAGCAACTGTAATGTAAAATTCCTTGCTTTCAAAGAGGCTGCCAATAGCAATTGTAATGTGTAAGTAACTTGCTTTTAAAGGGCCCCCAATAGCAACTGTAATGTAAAATTCCTTGCTTTCAAAGGGGCCCCAACAGCAAGTGTAATGTGTAAGTACCTTACTTTCAAAGGGACAAGTACTATTCTTTGAAAGCGACCCAAACAACAACTTTAATGTGTAGGCTAAGTCCTATACTTTCAACGGGGCCCCACGACCATCTCCAGTGTGCAAATAAAGAAAAGCTTCAAAGCAATTTTTATACCTAAAAAATTGTGGGTTAAACTTTCTTCCAACAAGTTCTGAAATGACCCTATCAAATAAGAGCAAATATGTATACCAAATGATAACTTTTTATACCAAATGATAATTTTTTACACCAAATGATGATTTTTAGAGATTGGAGTGTTTGGTTTATTGATAATTTTATGAAAATGCCACAGTTGAACAGAAAGTATCCAAGTACAGCAGCAAAATGAAGGATGAAATTTGAAGCAAATTTAGTGTTTTAAATCTTCTTGGTTGTTTATGGTGTTATGCATTCCCATAAAGACGTTAATGTGAACAAATTCAGTTTACCAACTACCAAGCATTTTATCAAAGGGCAAAGTGTGAAACTTTCAAAGGGGTAAACTTTGTAGTTTATTAATGGTGAATGCAGAGAAATTAGGCGTGGAAATAAAGAAGTGGGGGTGATGCCAGCTTGCTATTGCCCAACTTTTGTGTGTTGCTAGCCTTGTCTTCCCGATTTTCAGTGTTTTCAAAGTTGCGTATCATGAACACCCCTTTGCATTTTCTCCTTCTGCTATGTTAGTCATCCCGTAGTCTCAGGAAGATAGCCTATCCTTCGGTGGCTGTATCTTAGGCTTGATCAGAAGTGCTTATCACGGTTGGCTGAGTATGATGACGTAATCAGAGGGCCCCCTCTTTTTAGTCTTGTCTCGGGCCCCCCCAACCTTAAACCCACCACTGGCACTGAGTAAAGGTAGTTCTGAGCCGGTTTGCTGCACGATAAAGTAGTTTTACTTGTCACTTAATGCTACTGTCATTCTTCACTGAGGCACGAGGCAGTTCAACGAGATTTTGTGTTGCTTATAAAATTCTTAACGTGCATCGTTTAGAGTCACATTCTTGTTGCAGAATGTTTATATTTTTTGGGGGAGGAAAGTACAACTGTCTTTTGAAAGTTAGAAACTGTTTCATGTTCAGCATCAAAGTTACAAAAATACTCAGAAAGCGTTGAAGACCACTAATGTTGAGGTCAAACACACACATATCATCGCCAAGCAGTAGGTGATTCATTGAAACTAACATATATGCAATAGTGTAGAGCAGGTTTTTTTCAAGGAAAATGCTAGGTACCCGGTATAGACACATAGGGACCCGATTTCTCTGATTCTAAGGACCCGATTTTCTATGATTCTAGGGACCCGATGTTAATTTTCTCCGATTCTAGGGACCCGATTTTCAATTCTAGGGGCCCGAATCCGGTCCCTAAAACACCTTAAACGATCCCTGGTGTAGAGTGCATCTCGTTCTGACTGATCTCAGCTGAACTAAAGTTCATCAAAGTAAACAGCGAATAGATATGCACTTAAAAGCACCCTTGGCTTACCTCGCTGGCTACAGTGAAAAGGTCTGAAAGGCAAATGCCCCATTTCACTTGCATGGTCTGCTTCCCATACCAACTCATCATCCTTTTGCTATGTACGTAGGTACATTGCGGTTGCGTAGTATTTTGAACAGAATGTTGTGGTTAGTTTTGCCAAACGCCTTGGACGCGTACACAAGTGATGAAAACACTGGAGTGCCTTGTTTTCATAATGTGCCGCAGTCTGTTTGAGTAAAAGTGCACGCATATCACTACCGCGTTGTGATTTAGAACCGAACTAGTTGTCCCTGGTGGCACCGAATGGTGGAATGCAGGATAAAATGCAAAGTTAAAACAATTTGAAGACGGTTGTTGCAAGAGAAACATATATTCAATTGCCAACGTCATTTATTTCACTATTCTCGTTTTTCCAAGTTGGTACAACACTATAATGCATTCTTATGGAGGTTTGCACATTTGTAGAATTTTACACATTGTTTTCTAACAAGTAGCATTGACCACCGGCGTCCGGGAAGACGTCTGACAGAAAGGACGAGAACCGTTTGCCCTAATAAAATTCCATTGTCTTGGTTTCTGAGACCGTACATCGGTTCTGCTTTCATCTGAAAAGGGTATGTCTATCGTAGAATACGCTGAAATTCAATTTGCTTCTTAATAAAGAAAAAGAACAAAAATATAAAACGTTGACCATTTTTTCCGCACTAGACACCTTGTTTTTTAACAGTAAAACAGTAAAGCACACCAAAAAAGAAAAACGGCCACCAACTCACTTTTCCACACACCATCGGCATTTTTATCGCAATATCCAAACTTCAATAGTCTTATTCCCTCAACTGACATTAGCCTAAGCGCATATTTTTGCCTTTGCCCTGAAGAAGTCAATCGCCATTCCTCTGGAATCCCTTTTTTGCCTCGAAAGTTTAACCGATACTGCCCCAGATTCGCTTCGTTTTCATATATTTTCCACCAGTATAGGGAGGCGGCTGCTTGATCAGCCTTATGTACATTACGCCTGTGATTTGACTGAGAGGGCGAGTGAACGGATGGACAACTGCTTGCCCATAAGTTATGACCTAGCTAGCCATGGAATATATCATTGTTTGCTATAAACGTATACCTAAGTTGCCGCTACGTTTTTGATTTTACTGTTCTCTGGATAAGATGGAAATAACATAATTTATAGACAAATCGGAAAAGTTTGCGAAGTACAGCACATGTTGTACACAGCAAATCTTTCGATCTTTTTCACCTGTGCGCGTTTGATGTCTGTCCCTTAAACATTTAACCGCTAAAACCTAGTTGTTCTGCTTGTTTTCAGATACGAAATTCAGATCATGAAGTGAGGCAAGTTTCTTCAGCTCAACTTCCCAGAAAAGGAGGGAATGTAAGTGTTGGAAGCAGACCGTTCACTTCCCTCAAACGTTCTAAAACGTTTCATGGACGATCGAATCGTTTAGACAACCGAAAAATGGAATGGGATGGAAAATCTGGACCTTTTACTACTGTTAAGGTAAAATTGAACGAGCCTTTTTAGGTCGTGTGATGCCATTGAGAGTATACAGCAATTATTGCCAACAACGCGACAACAATTAATTATTTAGGTTTCAAATGAATGCTTTTGTTTGAATTGAATGTAATGCTGTACAAGTACCCTTTCCAATATTATCGAATTTCAAAAAACCGTGACCGTTTAGCTCACAAACTGAACCGCACTTGATGTACCATACGCTAATCGTTTTTGATCATATGTGCCTGGGAGTATACAGCAAAACAGGTGTAATTTTTCAGTAATACTCGCTCTTAAGCTTATTCTAAACCAGTGGTATTCAACGAGGGCAAAATCCCCCCATGGGGGGTGGTTTTATGCGTTATGGGAGCGATTTTGTGATATTTACCAGATTTAGGGGCGATTTCGGTTTCCAGGGGGGCGATTTCTGCAGGATAGAATATATTAAAATTCTGAATTGATTCCAAAATAAAAAAAATATATTTGCCACTTTGGAACCAAATCATTTGATAGTTTGTTACAAAGAATACAAAGCACAAGATATAAGATTGGTGATGTAACAATCGAACTAACATCGTCCTGTGTAACGCTTCACTGCACAAACTATCCAAGTCCACGGTGAGTGTTACCGGTTGGGAGCCAAGCACTGCGGTTCTGACGAATTTTCGGGTATAATGCTAAACCTAATGTTTGAAACAAGAGAAAATAGTAGAGAAACTGTTGCAATAAGTAGTTTGGTAGTTAGTTTACCCAGCCATTGCATGCGCGCGCGTCAAATAAGGAACATCAAGCAATAACATTCGCAGACATGTATATTAGCACTCGCAGGATTTTGGATGTTTCTCGTATACAGTAGTATGCACTATTTCGTTTTATTATACTTATGTTGGTTGAAAGCGACCAATACTGATATAGCTATCGGTAAGTACCTAATCGACCCAACTCCATTTCTTTAAGAGGAAAAACTTCAGTTTAAAAATGGTCCAACAATCATAACAATGTTACCACTGAATCATCACATCGACTTTCACTGCGATTAAGAATATTAGTCAAAAGTTGTGATTAAGTTTAGCCCAATAATTTTCGCCGTAAATTGTCACAAATCCCTCGACTGTATGTGCTTTATTGAGAAACCACACAATCCAAAACAAGGAAGCAAAATAATAAGTTAAGGTGATCGAGATTTGCATCTGATGCAATGAAACACTCTTAATGAGGCGCACCGCTTAATAGAATGGCACATAAAATATGCTCTTAAGAAAAATGTTTCTACTGCTGCAATGCTCGAAAGTATATATCATCTGGCGGTCACATTCTTTTTGATGTTGCCGGAAAAGTTAACAGGCTGCGCTGGAATTGTTTATGCAGTGCTTAGACAACAATTTTACTTCAGGTCTCCGAGGCTGACATGTGGGTTGTAGCTAAATCCACACCCTCAGCTTACTTCGATGTAGATTTGGCGAATGGAGTAACTGTGGGTTCCACCGAAGGTTCGAAACTTCCTCGCTGGGACGAAACTGCAGATTCAGTTCCTCGCGAAGAAAAGAAGTCAGTACCCAGGTTTGTTTCTCATGCTGCGGTCTTACTTTAAAGATATGCATCATGCGGTTAATCTGTCCGCAGGGACTTACGACTGACACCATTATTTTTGTAAAAACAGGTTTGAGCGAAAACTGGGTGCGCCTCCTCAGTTTGGCCCCACTTCACAATGGTACACATTTTCAGGGGTGGACCCTTCCAAAAAGCACCCGATTCTGACATCTTTTGCTGGTAAATATGAAAAAAGTTGGTCGTAACTTGTTTTTTATCTAATTGTGCAACATCTGTTGTTCAAAACTTACGTTTTGCACGATTACAATCAAAAGTGTGCTGTTTTACATTTTCACAAACTTAGCATGTGCGGCAGCTTGCCATTTGAATTGCCGTTTCTATCAGCAGACGATCAAACCCAAGAATACTACAACATAGAATCTGAAATAAGTGCGACTGTTGCTGACCAGCTACAAGCAAGTCCAGGAATACGAATTGGAAGAAATGGTGTTGTTATTGCCGATTCAATGAAGGTAGGCAGCACAAACTGATTGGAAACACGAGAGTAGAGCTTAAATAAGGTTGCTGGATAATAACCAAAAAGGTTATTGGTACATTTGTTTCAATGCTAATAAATCATTCCAAAGCCACACGTAAATTGCAACATCATTTGCAGTCGGTGATGGAATTATAACCAATTAAACAGGATAGCAAAGAGCTTCCAGAAAACGTCTGCAAAAAGTTTTATACACAAAGATGTTTTTTGAAAAGTATAGTGTCTACGTTTCAAGAAAGGCTTGTTCAAAAAAGGGCGCTTCGGTTCGATAATCGCAATTTTTTTCGGCTTGGCTCTATCCTCAGTTATATTTTGATACAGTGTGGCCAGAATTGGTAATGTTATTTTCATCGGCTGTCTTTATTTTTTTCTCGCAATTCACTGGTGGTCATTTATATTTCTGTCCAGCAGCCAAATACAATACAAATCAATACAATACAAAAACGTCTTTTCAGGGCCGTCATTTGAATGAGAGCTGGCCCTGATTACAAAGCAACATCTATAAAAAAAGTGTTCATTTTAACTGATTTTCAAGAAGCAGCTTCAGTGGAGTGCTTGGCTGTTCAACAGTGCTTGCATTTACAATCCATACACTGGCAACTTCTACATTCTCGTATACTGTCTACTACCGTTATTCACAAAACTTCATTTTAGTTTTTCTCAATAACAAAATTATGAACGTTTCAGGTACTATATAGTATTTCATTTCTTGTTTTTGTCACTGGTATTCTCAAGTTTGTTTTTCGAATATCAAGAAACGCCTCAAACAATTCGAACGCACTCAAAATGCGTGTTGCTTTGCATTGACAGATTGTTGTGAAAAAATTGCCAACTTAAGCAAACAAAGAAGTAGACCAAAACAATAAAATAACTCACTTTGCTCAGAGATTTCAATTCAAAACATAACTGAATCAGGAGCGTTGTTTGTAGAGGGTTTTTAAGTTTTATCATTGGAGTGTTCTCCAGGATATAACACGGTTGGTATCTTGTGCAAGCGACAAACTCTCACTTCTGTAATAGCCAAACATTTTGCAGGTTGCAGTATAGACTATGTCCGCTATTAATAGAAAAAATGCAGGGCCAAGAACAAATCTTGTGCTTTGATCCAAAATTTTCAAGATTCTGTGTAAAAGAACATCAAGAATTTCAGCAGATTTTGCACTTTTTGCAAGTTAATTGCATTTCTCTTTTTAGCGAGCTGATTAAACTTAGCGTTTGCTTTGTGAGTTAATTGCTTATATAGCTATGCAATAATTCAAGTTAGATCAAGTTGCCGCAGTGAAACGTTGGCCACAAACTTGGGTGGTCGAGTGCCTGGTCGAACTGTGCTTTCAGGCGCTCGAGAAATAGTTGTTCAGGAGCCACCAGCCATTTTGTCTCATCTTGTTTGTTTAGGTTGGGCCAGTCGCAAAACTGCTCGCTGCAACAACCTAACACGTAAATGTAACCACCTAAGGCACTGTTTCCCAACCTTTTCAGGTTTGCGGCACCCTACAGGAAAAAAATACAATTTGCGGCACCCAGTGGACAACCCATAGCAATTTGCTTTAAGATTTAATGACATTTTGAAAATGTATTTTTAATAATATATTGAAAAACGTCTTTTCTCGCGGCACTCCTCAGTATTGTACATAGCGCCATAGGGTGCCGCGGCACCCCGGTTGGGAACCACTGACCTAAGGCTAAACAGCAAACAGTGCCGACATTCGTTCACCTGGATCACAAGGCTGGCTGTTGGCCTGGTAATTCTGCTGAGTCATTAAAATCACTTCCATACATAATTACCAGGCCGATAAGCCGGCCTAGTAAAGCGACCATGGAAAAGCAGTAATTGGGAACCGCAACCTTTAGTAAGCTTTCAACAAAACTTGACCTTAATTTGCAATATGTTTTCTAGCTTTCAAAGAAAGATAATCCAAGTGATCAGACCGACGAAGAAGGGTATCAGTCTGCCGACCCTAATGAGCATAGCGATGACGGAGCTCCTCAAACTTCAGAGTAAGTGCAGACATCAAGAAAGAGGCTAGGGGATATTACTGTTGGGTAGAAAACAAGTTTTAGGCGAGCGCTTTTGTTTTTCAATGCTGGCCTCTTTTCGATGTTTCCTGTACAGTGGCGTAGGCAAAAAATTTTTATAGGGGGGCTTCATTCAGTGGCATATGGTGGTCATTTGTATTTGGTGTGCGTTGTTTGTGACGTCATGTTCATGTTTTCCAAACCAACGTTTTGGCGAAGTTTGCGCTGATCAGCCATAGCAGACAAAATAAAGACAATTATTTTGGATAAAGTGAACTATCGCGGAACACAATCTTAAACATACGTTGTGGGCGAAAGGTCTGCAAAAAGTGTTGAGATGGTTTCTGGACGCAGACGATAACCCTGATTCTCACCAAAACCTAATCACAGTATTACTTTTTGGCCCATTTACAATGTTCCTTGAAATTTGCATGCAAATTCATTCCGTGGCATTTGCATTAAGTCNACAAATTAACAAGCAAAAAGTATGCGAAAACAATTAACCCCTTTTGCGCAGATAATAAAGTTTTTGTAAAATATCAAGTTCAAGGAGGGGTTCAACCCCAACCCCCAACTCCCTTGCGTACTCCCTTGTTCCTGTATGTTTTCGACGTTTTATTGCAATACCATGGAGCAGCCATCATTGCAAGCATCTCGACAATTATCTTCCTGGAAGAGCTGCGGCCGCCGGCAAAGTGGTGTACTGCTGATAGTTGCCACAAGTTTACTAGAAAAATTGAAGTAGCAAATCAGTTTAGTACCGCTCTTGTTTTTGTTCAAAAACACCTTAGGGAAAGGTTGCTTGCGCTCATTAACTACTGTACATGATGCGTTGATGAGTCATGACCAAACAAATGGTGATAGTAGTTCGTTTGTGATAAATGAAGTTGAGGTGAGGATTTATTAGAAATGTCGCTAGTTTTGGTGACAGGGGTTGTGGTGATTTCTAAAACTGAATTTAAAACTGACTGATTTTATGTATATACAGTAATTGTTTCATTCTTGTTTGACGCAGTGATGAAAAACTGACAGCAGATGGTAGGAACAGCGATGCATCCTCTAGCAGAGATAACAAATCCCCGGTAGAAGCTGATGGCACGGTGACAAGCGAGCCGGAAGATAAAAAGTTCACGTTGCTTCGTTTCGTGGGTGTCGCTAACGGCGAAAATCCTTACGTGAGTGAATCGACGTCGTCTTCTACCAGTTCTAGCAGTGTTACTGCCGTGCTTGCGAGTATGGCAGAGAAAACGAAGCCCTCGCTTCCAAACGGTGGGGTATCGCAGACAGACGAAGCAGTGTGGAAGCTTTTGAAAGAAGCTTCTCCATCATTCTGGATATCAAAAGACCAATGGCGAAAAATGCGAGAGAAACTAATTCAAAAGAAAGCTAAACGAGAAATGACAGTGGAGCACGAAGCTCTTTCGCCGCTGTCTTGGAAAGAGCAACTACAGCAAACCGACGCTAAAGTACTCGAAGTAAAATCCAAGCAACGAAATGGTTCCGCCAAGGTATGTACCACAAAACAACATGGCAAAGCAGACTGCGAATATGACCACTTGTACTGCATAAGCTATATATCCTAAATTGTGCAAATGTTGCTAAGTCCGTGATTGTAATATTGTACCATGCAGCACATCGAACTGCAGCTGGCTACAGGTCGCTGGCAATGCATCAGTACTGTGAGATCGTTTGCTGTCGCTGTTGCGTCTCAGAAATGAAATGAGTCCCTATCTAACTCCGAGTTTAACATTTTCAGTTACCTTTGCCTTACCGGCTTTACATATTTGACAACACACAATTGGTGTAGTGCCAAAAACTGAAATGGGCAACGCTCTGTTACGAAAAAATACTTTGATACAGTCAAGACAGTTAGGGAATTTTGTCTAAGTAATTTGATAAAATAAAACGACACAACCATTGATACATACGTCCCACGTGGGGAACGCGATTCCCTCCGACTACAACGCTGATGATTGCACTTTACATCTCGACTTAAACACCAAAGTTGTAAAAAGTTTCTCATTGTGTGCAAAACTTACACATTGTATTTCATAAAACAGAGAAAAAGTTTGTAGCATTGAAAGGCCAATCATCTCCTTTGTTCCTCAAGTATTTGTTTCAATATCTAGCGAACATTGTTTTGTTGTTGGGCGTTGCAAAGCTGAAGAGCTGCAACAAGATCTCACGAGCAACCGCTGAAAGCTTGAACTTCATTAAAATTAACATGTAAAAGTCCGAAGTCCTTAAGCAACTGCTGCAGGCAACTAGCCTGTGTAGATGACGCTGGAAGAAGAATTGTTGTCTCATCCGTTACCACTGCGAAAAGACAGATAACTTTGGGCAACAAACTGGAGTCCACGTCCGTAAATGAGATCTAAAATTAAGCTTTCGCCATTTACAAATCTATGTTTTACTCATTGTAGGTTGATGAGCAATACACCAAAAACGATTGTTACCAATTTTTTTGTTTGTATGTTTGTTGTGTGTAGAACTACAGTGGAAAGGAGTCTACACGAAACGTTGATCAACAGAACTCAGTAAAAAAAATGAGAATAATTTACCTCCTATTTTCTACTCGTCCTCCGATAGAGTTATTTTGCCTTTTTTGTCAAATTCAATCTGCAGCAAGAGCGGACATGACATGTAGTGTTCGGGATCAACCTCATGGCTGACCTAAAAAATTGAGTCTGTGGCAGGTATATCTACAGAGCACAAATGTATGAAGTGCTTTCGTCATACTTCAGAGAAAAGGAAATTTTACAGCAGGGTTTGCGGAGTCGGAGGTAAAATGTCTGACTCCAACTCCGACTTTTCCAAACTTTCCGATTCTTTAACATAAAGTGTATGAAGTTTGGCTGTCAACAACTTTGTAGCAACTAGCAATCAATGGAAATCGTGGTACACGGCAAGAATTTTCCGTTTCAATAAAAGTTTCAAAAGAATTTGTACCATTTCAACAGGCACGAGCAAGTATTCCAAATTTAAGAGTGCGATGGAAAAAATGATTCAGTTGAACTTCTGGAGTCAGATAAAAAATCCTACTCCGACACCGACTCCTGGTGTTCTTAGGAATCCTACTCCGAATCCACCCAAAAATATCCGACTCCTTGCGACTCTGACACCGACTCCGCAACCCTGTTGTGCAGGCTGGTAATGACGTTCACCACTGATGACTAAACTTAACTGAGCGGAGCTTAGAAATATTTTTGGAAAATGTCTTATCAACGTCACAGCTCCATGTACATGCAATGCCCGTTGCCAACACACGCGGAAATAATTTCAACCGAAAATTTTTTCTTAAATTTGTCGTTTTTCTTGTATCCTTCGCTGACTCGAAATAGTCCGTCCGTAGGCGAACCACTAGGAAGGTTTGCGCTTTTCCGAGTAACAAAGCTGATGGATGCAAAGCAGCGTTTAGCAAGGTTGTGGTACTTGCTCGAGATAGTTTTATATCACCGTATACTGCAATGCTTAGNAATATCCAAAGCGAATGGCCTGTTTCTACCCAAATTCTGCAGACTAAATATTAACCATGAATTTTCTTGATAAAAATTTTTATTGAATTCCTGGAATGCCCAATTACTTATCAGTTACTGCAGACTGCATCGTCAGTAATGACCGAAAAAGGGGCCGTGATGATGATGATCAAGTTTAACCTCGATACAGTGCAGATACAGCTCGGACAAATGCAACTGAATCGTGGAAAAAGCAAAATTGTTTTGATTATGAGTGACATAGATTGTTTGACGTGCTAAACAAAAAATTGTACGCTGATTTTTACACTTATGTATAAATCCTTGGCGTGCCTTTCGTTTGCAAAAGAATGCGAACCAACTGTGGACAATTAATCTCCCTTTCACTTCCTGTCAACACGAAAGATTTTACGCGTAGTGTAAACACCCGTGCAACTGCGATGGGTTGGCGAGAGACGCCGTCGACCATGCTCAGTTTTCTGACAACACAAAGCTCTGCCGATAAAACAACCGACAGAAGTTCAACGAGTAGAAAAAATAATACCTTGGAAGTTCTTTTGTAGTCCGGAATCATATTCTGTATGAAACAACGGCATTGTGACAAGTCGGCTGCATTTCATAAACCTATCGGCAGTGAAACTTACCGCAACCTTTTCACCGCAACCTTTTTCTTTTTGTGTTTTCGTTGTACCAATTACAGGTCATCCACAGTACGCGGTTTATGCTGAACTTTGCAGGAAGTCAGCGACTCTTTTCCAGTGGTATTTCACAAACTGCTGTCCTACGAACAACTTCCGATTGGATTTGTACACCTGACCGGCAATGGATACCGTCCACATTCGGTAGTGGCCAGAGTCGACAAAGACTTTGATATGAGCCCGCCATCCAAAGGCTATGAATCAACCATCGCCCCTCCGCGAAGATCAGCAAAGTAATCCATCATTTCTATATCTCGGCGTGACTCAAAATCCATTTGCTTATTTTCCTTGTAACGTCTGCATGGCACAATACATAAAAGCATTACGTTGAGATTTAAATCAAGTCGCACAAAATAAACGCTTAATCACTGAAAACCTCCGCAACGAATTTGTGAGCTTTTTTGTTTGTTTGGAAGCACCTAAGGTGCAGGCCCGTAATCAACGTGGGACACCAAGGGGGGAGAAGAATTTTCTTAGAGGGGCCCAAATTTTTTAAACTATGTCCAATAGTTGTAAAGTATGTCCAACACATTTTTCCTGGGGGACGAAACATTTTCAAGGGGGCGATTCGCCCCCCTGCGCCCCTTCTGGTTACGGGCTTGCTAAGGTGTTGACGATTTCCTAAGCAATGCAGGTTTCATGTAGACCGACTCAAGAAATTTTTTTTTCACTTCCAGTGTAACATTTACACTTTTAGATTAGTTCGCCAGTAACGTTAGAAAAAAGTTGCTCAACCTATGTAAAAGTTTCAATATTTCACCGACAATTTTAAGCCACAATAATTTTTGTAAGAGTGTATACAAAGCTCAGAAAAACCTGTTCAATTTTCATCCAAATTAACATGTAAAGTGTTTAATCGGCGCTTCAGTACACAAAACAAACGAAGCGTATTAAAATTTTAACCAGGTATTAACAAACATGCAACTTTCGGGGTTGGTCATTGCGCAGGCTTCAAGCTCTGCTCTCCACTCGTCATTGTGTCGTTTGCGTCTGTCTTTCTCATGATACATCTCAGCTGAGCTAGACATCGGGGCGTGCACTGAGCAACCAGTTTTTGGTTTCATCCTATAAAACTACCAGACCATATGTCCCACTAGGAGGTCGGTGGTTTGGGACACTTCAGAACGATCTAATCTGCAGTATGACGCACAAACGACATCACAAAGGCCGAAAAGGGACCGCTTGGAGATTGACTACTCACAAATTTTTTTATTTGCAGGCTGAAAAGCTTTAGGGTCACTTTTTTCGCAACAGCGACGTATTTGCTTTTCAGGACTCGAGTTGCAAGTTCAGGGTCTGTTTCGTTTGCATCATCTCCACCTCCGCGCCCGGTTACATCGCCGACACAACGAAACGCTGCTTCAAGCGGTTCAGCGTTGGCTGCTGGCTTGGATTTATCCGAAATCCTTCGTGTTGGCGAAGGCTCGCTTCCGAACAGAACGGCTGCAGAGAATGATTCCTGCCATAACATTATTGTCAAAGGTGAAAGAAGTCTGCAGAGGTTTTATGAAAGAAACTTCTGCCGGATTTGTACGTTATAAAATAATACATACCCATGGGCGTCGGAAGGGGTGCAGGGTATTTTGAAATTAGACATTTTCCCATAAAATTTTTCGCAAAAAAAGGTTGCTTTCTGAGTTTTGGAGTGGGTGAAATGAAATTTTGCCATTTTTGGCCGCCCCTGCAAAAATCGTTTTGGCCACCCCTGGAAAATCCACCATTGGCCCCTCCCTGGAAAAATCCTTCCGACATTCATGTACGTATCCAGACCCAAAAAACAGAGAATAGATTCATTTAACAAAAAATGGATTCATTTACTTACAACGCGGTGAAGCAGCGCAAAGATCGAAGGCAGATGAAGGAACTATATTTCCTGCCATTTGTGCGAAATAAAAGTGTCGACACGGCAGAGGTTTCTCAGGAAATCTGTTTTTCTCTTTTGATGCCAATCAAGGCTTTCGCTGTAGGACCGTTGTTAGGCTTTGAAGAAACATAATTTTATGACCACGTGTAGCAATGTTTAAATAAGGGTAGCAGACATGTAAAATTTGTCGATTGAGCAGGAACGCAGCAGAAAGGAAATGCTGCCAGCTGCAATTAAAACGCAAAGGTGCATCCCCGGGCTTGACATCTTGTTCCTGGTCGAGCTGAAGATAATATATTTTCAAGTATGTCAGCGACAGCTCAGTGAACGTGGTTCTTTTCTGGTTGATGTTGTTGATGCTGCTTCAATTCCCTAGCTTCAAAGCAGGTACCAATCTGCTTGTCGCCGTGAACAGGCAGTGCAAGCCGGGCAGAAAGGAAGCAGCCTTCGCATAACAAATATTACTTAGTCACACCTCGCAGTGCTGGTGCGGTGAGCGTTTACGCAGAAAAAATTGCGATTGATATGCCTGACATTAATCGAGAGCAGTTGAGTTGAACATGCAAATTAATCCGCTGTCCAAACATGCCGGTTTTCACGGTTTCTCGCAGAACTATTGGACGATATTGACTTTTGTTGCAACAGCACGAAGGCGATACGCGGTCTTTACCAGGTATCATATTTATGGCAGTACCAGTTACTGATTGCCATGTTCTTTTTCTTAGGTGCACTGTGTCGCAAGCACTTGTTGGAGATGTTTACAACGTTGTAACAGGGCTTATTTCAGGTGCTTGTGGGCTTGCCTTTACAGGAGTACGCTTGCCAATAAGTTTCCGATGCTAAAATTAATCACTTACGTAATCGATGCCAGAAGTGTAAAGAGCATTAAAAGAATGTATTTTTTATCCGAAGCTTGTACTGCAGCTTTTCAAGTCTGTTTGTAATAATTAGCACTTTCATGGTGATTGCTGTTAAAGAAAAGAAAAACTATTAAATAATGATTTCCGTGTAGGTTCAACCAGCGCTAAGTTTAACTTGGCCTTGCTGCAGCTGCATGCGCACTTCGTGTACGAGCACGCTTAGATCTTTTACAGTATATTCTTAAAAGTTTGAAGAAACATTGGGCAAACTTCAGTTTGGTTTAAAAAAGGAAATAGAAGGTCCCCATCATATCACACCGGATGTGTATTAGATTTGGTTATTTTGGTTATACTGGAAAGACTAAGATAAGGAACACGTCTGCGGGAAGCACAAAGTAATCACTTCTTCAAAGATCTTTTAGGAGGGCAGAAACCGGCCGAATGAGAACTATGGTTTCAATACATCGATTTTATCATCTATCTACTTCCACTCTGGAGCAGGAACAAATTTATTAATATTTTTGTCATTGTGATTTCAATTACTGGCAGGCCAACGAAGTATTCTGGCACACCATCCAACGTCTTCGCGGCAAAAGATCTCATACTGCTAGTTCCATCAGAGCCAAAATGATGCTTTACTCAGCAGTGAGGGAGTCATTCTTCACAGATGGAGAGAGTATTTAAAAAGTCTCTTGAAACCAGTAACTATCGTACTATCAGACCCTTTGAAGGTGCAGTGGAGGAGGAAGATACCATCGCTGTAGTCAAAATATTCCCAATGTCAAAACACTGAAAGCTAGGAAGGCTGCAGGTTGTGGTGAAATCCGACTTGAAATGCTTAAAATCTTGAAAAGAGCAGTTCTTTGGCTTAGTCGTGTGTGTTTGGTGGTATGGCGTTCTGGAAAGGCAGCGAATGATCGGCAAACTGGGATGATCGTCTTAATACACAAGGGGGGTAGAAAGCAATGCAACAAATACCGAGGCATTTCTCTCCTTAGCCTTCCAGGAAAAATATATGCCAAAAGTGCCTTGAAAACAGATGTCGCGAAATGATTGGCTTAAACTGGAGCGGAATGGGACAGTTCGGCGACGCCATTTTGGCGATGGTGGAGGATACTCAGTGAGGCCACCTGTTACTGGCCATCAAGTCACTCTATTCCTGCTAGGAAGTTTGTGTCCGTGTCGAGAGGGTTGAATCACAACCTTTCACTGTGGGTGTTGAACTTCGACAATGAGATGTGCTTTCACCACTCTTCATAGTCTATATAGTCTATAATATAGACCATATGAATTGGATGGACAGTCACAGTGGAGTCGACGAGGGTGCCACTGTTGGGAGCTGCATGATCAACCGCTTACTTTTTGCAGACCATGAGGTAATACTATCATTTATATCAAGCTGGAATGAAAATTATCACCAAAAAACGATCTATCATGTCTCTCCAGAAATCCATGCCAGTGTATGCTAGAAGTAAGCAGTAGTACACTGTAGCAGGTCAAGAAATTAAAGTACCCCGGGGTGGTATTCACAAGTGTCGAAAGGCAGAACAAGGAGGCTTGATACACGGATTGGTAAAGCAAGCACAGTATTGCGTGAGTTCTATCATCCCGTGGTAACAAAACAGGAGCTTTCGAACACCGCAAATCTGTCAGTTTTTAAATCGGTCTTTGTTCCGATCCTCACCTACGGTCATGAATCTTGTGTGATGACCGAAACAGTGCTTCTCAAGTACAAGTGGGAGATGCTTTTTGGCGAAAAGTTTACGGCACGACACTTCACGATAAAGTGCACAGCTGTGAAATTCATAAAACCTTGCGTGTAGAGCCGCTTCTCAAAATAAAGAGATCCCAGCTACAATGGTTCAGCCACATGACCAAAATGCTCCAGGAAAGATTGGCGAGTTGAGTCCTGCTGGCTACACCCACGGGAAAGCGGCCCAGAGGTCGACCAAGGACAAGGTAGTGTGATTACATCTCCGACCTAGTTTGGTCCCGTCTTGGTGTGGAACAAACGGAGCTATCAGAGGTTGCTAACAACCATGAGGTATTTCGAGTCCTCCTAGGGCTGTTGCTCCGCGACTCTCCCGAGTAGAAAACCGGGTGTGAAAATCAATGAATGAATTTTTGTCGTTGTGCTTGAGATTCAAAAATTTTGAAAACTTTATTGGTCGCTGGGTTCCAGCGAAGCGTTTTTGGAAAGGAGTTTCAAATTTTTCTCACTTTTTTACCATAATGTTGAAAGTAGGTACTGAGCCTCTGAGCACACACGGAACCTACACGAAACTACGTAGCAGGTATTAAGCATTTTGCGTTAATAAGCTGAGACTTTGGCAAATGCATGCTGTAAGGTAAAGTGATACCGGGTTCCAAGTTTAAAGTAAAACCAGCCGTTTTATTAACAGCGGTGTTCACAATTTACGATTCCTCTAAGATTAACTCTACAGTACAAAAGTTGCTAGCTTCTATGGCTACAGAACCTTTGAAACTTACCAGGTATTTGAGATTTTGAGGATAGCGGGTGCAGGTCTGCAACCATTTTTGTTACGTTTTTATTCTCGAAATTTAACTACTTCAGAACTTTGCATAGAATATGCGCTGAGAATTCAGCGGACATTAGGTAAGTATTTTGATCAAAGATAGCGTTATGTGGCACCACAACATGAAGTTACGCCAATTTGCAAAGCCATGCTCAAATCAAACTTTGTTCCAACAGGGCGTCGAGGGTTGAGGAATCTGCAACAGAGGTAGGCTACTAGCATAGGAACAAACTCCACCTCAGCTACAAATTTATCCCGTACTTGGGAGCTTATCGGGGCTTTTGTGACAGAGTTGCACTCCGATTGTGACAGAGAATTTGTGGATTGGGACGCACACCTCACGCTAGCTCAGGGGTGTCTAACCTGAGGCCTGTGGGACACGTGTGGCCCACCGATTCCTTCTGAGGGCCCGCAAGATCATTTTCTTCAAAAGTAAAACAAACCCATACCAATATAAAATGCGAGCGAAGTGACATTTTCCTATGAGAAAGTCTTCAGTCGTGGTTAAATAGGAATGTTTGCAAATGTTCTTTGTCACGTTAACAATTGTCACAGTATACAAGCCGTTGATGAACAACTGCAGTATACCCAGGCCCGTAGCCATGGGGGGGGGCATTCGGGGGCAGTGCTCCTCCAAATATTTTTGTGCCGCCCCAAATTGTGTTGTGGCCAGCAAAATTTGTTTTAAACATGTAATAAAAACAAAAATCTTGCCCTCCTAAAAATGTATTTTGCCCCCCAAACCTTAAAGCCCGGCCACGGGCCTGTGTATACCAAAAACTAGCTCTGATTTTTTTGAACATTCGTACGCGTGCTATGCTGCAGCCTACACAGCTTGTAGTATTAACTTCATCAGCTCAGAGATAAAGCTTACTTTAAGTACATCTGAACTATTTTGAGCGCAGGTACTGTTTTAATTAAGCTACTTCTGATAATAATGTCAACGGCAAGAAAAAGGCTAATAGTTTGTAATAGTGGCAAAAAATTTCAAAAATTGTGATATACTTCTTCGTGCAAGCTAAAAACAAGCCAATTTACTTGTTATGCAGCAAAGCAATTTCAGACTTCAAGTAATAAAACATAAATAGACATTAGGCATAGATTTTATCATGATAAATTGCAAGACAGATTCAGACAAGATAAAGTGGCGAAGATGAAAAAAACATTTTGGAACAGGAGTCAGATTTCTGCATTGTTACTTCACAGCAGGAACCAGTAGGGAAAGCGAGTTATTTGACAACAAAAGTTATCGCAAGAAAGGCCAAATCATTTTCTGCCGGAGATCTTGTGGAAGAATGCTTAGTTCGCGTCCCTGATATAGCCTACTAATAAGTCTTTCTAGGCAGGTCATAGCTCAGCATACCGAAGAGTTAACAATCTCGATAGAAGAAACTTATGTCAATAGCTGTAGGCTTTGAATTTTATTCCCTGACGCTTGGCGAAAGTACAGACATAAAAGACACGGCTGAAGTGGCTATTTTTGTACGTGGATCGATAAAGGGTTTGGTGTCACCGAAGAGCTAACTAGAGCCGTTGATTTATTGAACCGTTATATCAATAAGTCGACCGGGGCTGGCTTGGAACAATCTGGCGGGAAGGGCAACATATGGGGCCCCTGCAGTGATTAGCAGTCAATAGGGGCTAGTAAAGTTAGTCCAAAGAGAGGCAAGTAAAGTCGGAAATAACTTTATTATGAACTTTCACTGTTCAATCCACCAAGAAAATCTCTGTGCCTAATCCCTGAAAGACAGATGTGCAATGTCTGTTGTTAGAAAAACTGTCAACTTTCGTTTCGCTGGTTTGCGTCACAGCGAGTTTAGAAATTTACTGCACAGAATCGAGCAAGCTATGACGACATTGTTTCCTATGTGGAAGTCCGGTGACTTGGCAGTGGCAAAATGTTGGAACGAGTGTTTGATCGGAAGGACGAACTGCAGCTGTTCATGGAAAGCAACGGCAACGTTGCCGCTGAGTGTCACGACGAAGAGTGGACTTGTGACTTCGCATTTCTTGTGGACATGACTTCTCATTAAACAACCTAGATTCATGTCTTCAAGGAAAGGGACAACTGATCAACGATATGCTTGATCACGTCAAGGCTTTTGTAAGGAAAACATGCCTGTAGGAAATACAGTTGAAAAATAACAACATCGTTAATTTTCCTCCCTACGCTCTTTTAAGATGCGACTTTCGAGACACTGAAAATTATGCAAAAATTATTTCAGAACTGTGGGGAATGAGCCGACTTGATGACTTTAAAAATTGCGTTAAGTTTCAACCTGTTTTCTTACCCTTTTTTGATTGAAGTAGATAAGCTCCCTGAAAACCGGCAAATAGAGTAGCCTACATTGATTTACATTGTGCGTCCGACTTGAAAGAAAAGTTTGATTGCGTTACTTTGCTGGAATTCTACAAAAATTATGTCTGAACAGAAAGGTATCCAGGCATTTGCAACCGGGCACTTTGCATGACTTCACTATTTAGCAGCACATACTGTACTTGTGCGTAGTAGTTTTTAGGATGAAGCACGTACAATCACTTACACAGTCATGGGTCTCTGATCGTCACTTGGAGGATTCTGGTCGTGTTGCTACATTATCAATTACGCCCAACGTTAGAAAGATCATATTCAAAACAGCGCCAAGTGTCGCATTGAAGTTAGGAACGAACTGTCTGTTGTCTATTTAAAATAAATTATTTTGTTGTAATCACCTTGCTTGTCACGTCACTTGGGTGGCAAAAACATTGTTTCTGCGATTTTGTTGGCGTTTTAATTTCGTTATTTTCCTTTTTGTTAATGTGTATGGGCAAAATAAAGTTAAGCCAACAATGCAAATACATCACCATAACGTGATATGAAACTTTGGCCCGCGAAGCAACCTGCTAAGCAAATAATCCTCTGGTAAATCCCTACGGGATTAATTAATTAATTATGTTTTTTTGGTCATAACTTGCCAACCACTAACGCTAGATGGCCAATCAAGGGCTCTAACGACGGGGTTTTTGCTTAGTTTATTTTAAAAGAAAAAACAAGTAAATAGTCTTGTTTGTTTGAACTTTTTTCTCAGAATCTGATGACGTCATCTAAAAATCCCTTGACCTCCCCCAATCCTTATGTCAAACCAACAAAACGTTCAAACCCAAAAAAGTGTCCGGATTTTTTTTATCGAAGATTGGAGACTTTCTGCTTCTTTAGAAGGTTTGAACAGCTGTCTAGCTCTATCAGTCGGCAAGTTATGACTGGAAAATTCCGCGTCGATATATCGGCTTTTGCAGTCCTCAAACGGTTTGAAATGCCAGAGAATTAAATCCCAACAACGAGAATATAATAGCGATCTTTACAGGGAATTCGGATTTTCAATCTTTGCATCTGTTTCATTTTAAAAGCTATAAATGTTATCGATGATGACTGCACTTGCAATCGCCAATACTGGAAGAAAATAACTTTATTTCGAATAAATTGGCATAATTCATCCTTAGCCTGTGCCTGGATCCATAAAGTTGGTCTATGACTTGAGAGTAACTGAACAAAAGAACTAGAAACAGCAAATTCATGCAAAAGTGAATTTCGGAATTTGTGGGCAATAATTGCTCTTTTTTTACTTATTACTTTTGTTAGCATTTCTACACAAAATGCCTCACCAAACATGCGTCAGAATGCACCAGATCGATATGTTTTTTTAAACATTTTCTCGAGAGTAAACCCAAAGATCCACGTGGGTTTGGGGCCTTAACGGGTCTTCGCCGCTACGCGCTCAGGAAGCACTGGTAGCAAACTCGACCCTGAGTACCCCCAAAAATTCTCGATTGGTCTATAGACACTAACCGCTGTTCAGGAAAACCACGTGCTTTATTTTGGCATTGTCCTGTGATACATCATTGCTTCTTAGAGAAGCACGAATGTTCTCGCAAGTCATGGCAAAATAAATTTTTATTTTCAATGTAACAAAGCAGGGATGGCCAACCAGTCAGAGACTAAAAGCCATGTCATATACTACACCTGGGCACACATGAACATCAGCCCATCTCTTCCTCACATACATACCTTTGCTCAACTAGATTTATTGCAAATATCGCACACCAACATGATAAGGACAGAAATTTACAAGCCATTTATTGTTATTTATTGAAAATAGCACCCTGACTGTGAAGGTGAAAAATTGGTACAAAATTTTGCGACTTATACACGAATAAATGCGGAATTTACGTAAGAGCAGCATGAAACTGGGCAAAGAGGCTTATGCGGCTCTCGAGCCGCGGCTTGGCCATAAGGCCTGCAATAAAGAGATCTTTCATGATAACGCAACCATTGCGTCTTTCCCTAGAAAGCGGTTCAGGCCAAGTGTTTAACGCATGTCCAACGAGGTTCTTTATCCTGCTTGAGAAAACAGTTTAAATGTTATTGTCCATTCAACCACTTAGCATGCTTAATACCCATCCAACGCAATAGTGTGTAGAAATCGTGTTTTAGCACAGCTACATTCTAATGAGCATGCGACAAGTTAAGTAGTTAATTCGAAACGGCGCATACCTCATCTATTCACTAGAAGCAATCCAAAACTCTAACCCACTTTACAAGGACTCTATCATCCCGCTCTGTTTGGAGAGAATGGAAAGTGTCTTATAGTGTGCAAACGCTATGTTTAAAGTCTAAACGTTTTTTCCTTGTATATTTCTTTTATCCGTCGTAAGTGACTTCAGATTATGCACGTGACATCAATGATTGAGCAGGTTCACCTGTAGTCACGTGTAATTTAGTCTTAATCGTTGACTGGGAATGCAATGGCAAGAAGTGATTTTACGTAAACATGCTCAGTCAAACCCGTTGTGTCACTGTAGTCCCAACTTTCTTCTGTTAGCTACTTTTTCTGAAAGACGCTGGCTTACACTGAGGTAATCGAAAAGATACTGGCGCTTGAGTGGGTTTTTTATGGCTGGATAGCCAGTTGCAGGCACAGTGGCATAAGCTGTAAAACGAGAACCATATTGAAGCAGGAGGCCGATAAAATAGAATAAAGCAAGCACTAACGCCAGATGCAAGGTATGACATTTGGAAATGTACATAAGGATGATAATACTGCAGTGTTTTGTTTAGATGTTCCATCAGGCGATAGTGGTCATACCCTACAGTTTCAGGGATACTATCACATGGCGTGGTTTTCGGATATTTTTGTGATTGTTGTAACTGTTGGCCGATAATAGAAAAACTAACAGCTCCAGCCTAACGCCCATTAAGGTTGAGCATATCAGGAAGATTTTTAAACGTGGTGCACGTCATTTGACTCAGCTCACTGTTCTATTGTTGCATGCAGGGCATGGTTAGGCGCGGAGATAAAATCGAAGAAGCAATTAACCTTTTTTGTCGCAGTACTAACAGTAATAATTAGCAAACTACAGGCTTTCATTGAAAAACTATTTTTGACAATTTGCTAAAAAATCGTAAAGAAAGATTTTAAGAGCACTGTACCAATTATTTTGGAAAATCGATGAGATTTTCATTAACCCACGCTGAAAGCTTGAAAGAGTTCTGTTAATTTTACCTTGCTTTTAAAGATGCTTTCTGAATCCATTAATAACAAAAAGCTGAATACCTGCCACCACTGCTGTTGATGCAAGTAACTGTGATGGGTGTGAAAGTGAACGTAGTTTGTATTTTCTTACACAGCAGAAGGTGAGCTATACTTGTGAATCTAGTTTGATTCATTTCCTAAAGTTGCCATGTGATATTAATTTTTTAACCTTGAGCGCAGTGTTTAATCGCAGGTGTTACAGCAAATCCCGCTTTAATAAATCCACGGATAATAAATCTGGCGCTTGTTAAATCCAAACAGCGTTGGAGCGGAATTTTAGCATTGAAAAAACGCTGGTTTGTAAATCCAGTATTCATTGCATTTTCTCATTTTTGGTAACCGAACTGCTACAAAGTAGTACATGTTTTACGTAGAGAGCACGTACATTATTGTTTCTTTAATTCAAATTTTTGCGGCGCCAGTTATAAAATCCGCCGCTTATTAAATCTAAAAACGCTTGGTACGGAGGTGGTAATCCACCTCCACCGTGGGTTTATACTGTATTGAAAAATGCTGGCCGCCAGACGAGAAATAATGCATCACGCTTTTACATCGGCCTTGTTGCATGATTTTAGGCAGAGACAGGGGATTCTGGAAAATCTAGGCTTGACCCAGCCAGAATGCCGAGACCGGCGCAATCAGTATCGGGCGCTAATAGTTAAGGCTATATCCGTTTTTTCTACCTTCAGTTAGGTTCCTGAGAAGCAAAGGCAACCAATGTAGCAGAATCGCAAAGGAGCCTCAACGTAAGTAGCCTCTGGAATATTGCATTACAAGTATGCAACATTGCTCTTGAGTCGCTCGTTTGATTGCTGTCATTAAGTCGTACATACTGGTTAGAAATACATTTTCGCTTGTTCGCCAGTGGTTCTGCCTAGCAGTAACAATCCCTGATCTTTCACCACTTAAAAACTATAAACTAAGCTACTGTGTTACAACGAAGTTCAGAACTAAAGACAGGTTTTGCTCACCAATCTCAATCTTCGCGCACTAATCTCACTGGACTTGCATATTTGCTGTATTCAAGCAGTGGTAGGTTACACTATGTCTATGAATGCACTGTTGCGAATCGAAGCATTGCATTTTGTACTGCCACACCAATCAAAGAATGAACACGGATTGCGCCGCACTTCAGATAACGAAATTTTT
>JGI24159J19872_10001674_pt1 | contig 24992 bp, 16 predicted proteins | sample Ectturendosymbi4_FD_19872 | JGI IMG/M metagenome (IMG submission 19872)
AGTATTTCTTAACTTAAGTGCATAGCCGTGGTAATAATCGATTGTGGCTTCTTCGTTTACACAACCGTTTTCGCACTTTGCGTAGACTGGGTGGGTCAAACATATGCAAGTTTGTTCGGAGGACATGTGTAATTTTCTCCAATTTGCAAAATTCTCTTTATAATATTTATGAATTTTTTTGTTAACTCTGAATAGCAAGATAGATAAATGCCTAATCGTTCATGGGAAGTAAGCTTAGTGCAAGCAGCGTACAAGAATGCTACCATAGTCGCGTTTCGTAGCGTTTGACGACGTAAATCCAAAACTTTTTTCAAATGCATTCAGAGACTATCGTTTACGTTATCAGTTGCATACGTCAACCACTCGCTCAAGAATTGGACAAGATCCATGTCTTAGGCTACATGCACGCAAGTTTTGTAGACCTACTTCTGGAGTCGGTATCATAGAGAAAAGTTACTACTCGGCTTCGATTGAACGTGTGTTGATGTGCAGTGTACAATCAGAAGCGCGTGTACTGTAAATAAACAAAGCGCAATCACAATGGTGTCCACGATGACTTTTTGCTTAACTGGAAAAATTGGCTGAAAAAATCATAGTGCAGATCTTACACTTATAGCATAGAGATTTTCACAAGCACTTTCACCAGGAAGTGTTACGAGCAAATGTTGGCTTTCATCCAAAGTAGAAACTTGGAACTTTACTAAAAGCAAACTTTTAAAACTGGTCAATTCAATGAAAGCAGACCTTCTCTTTGTCGGCTTAAATATGAACGTAATTATTCAGAAAAAGATGCGCCAGAAAAAGGCACATTTTGTGGATGATGCTTTAAACTCAAGGAGCATTATATATTTAAATGCTGATACTGTTGTTGTTTGCCACCCCTATCAAAATTTCTGGCTACGCGCCTGCTTCATCTGGCAAAAACATTTCTGCAGATTTCTGCCTTTAGCTGAACAATTGGCGCAAATGGTTATATGAGAAGTTCGGAATGGATGACCTGCTCAGTTAGCCATGACGGCTGTAATAGCTCAGTTCAATGGACAAATGCTGTCATCGTTTCAGTGCTGACAAGCTTTGAGTGCCTTGTTCTTGTCTGCAATGTGTGAACTGTAGGGTAAACCTAACACTTACCTCAATCTCAAACCTTAGCCCTTGTCTTTTGTGTATCGTAGCCTACTCGTCATGTGACCACTTCAACTTTTGTCTGACAAGGGGCAAAATAACCACAGTTCTTGCCTCGTGAGGCAAAACAGACAATACCAATTACATTGGCTAATGTGCAATTGATTGAGCGGTTTTGGATTTGGATTTAATATCGGAATCTATAATTTTATGTTTTCGGATATGGATTGGATATGGAGTCGATGCAATAGTTTCGGATTGGATTAGGATTGCAAAATTTCCATATCCGTACACCACTGTTGAGCGCGCATTTTTTCAACCATGAGCGATTCAGCGAATCCAACTAGCAGAGGTATATTGGTAATCAGATAATAAGGGATTCGATTGAAAATGATGTTGGGTTGTTTATATTAGGTCTTGGAAAACCTTTTCTGTACTTGTTTAATGCTAAAACCACTACAGTGGAACAGATTAGCCTATTCAAGCTAATCTTTAGCAAAAATGACGGATTAATTTAATTTAATAGTTTTGCCTGTAGGCTAATTGCACCTAGTTAGGGAAACAATCAGCAAAATTGAATCGGTTGAGCAAACTGAAAGATTATTCGGTAGGTTACAAGACATCAGATATTGGACTGAAGGACTATTACCCCAATACTGATTAATAGGTTTTCATTACACCTTATGTAATATTGGAAATGGATGACTTCAGTATAGGCTACACTTTGAACTTTGTATCCCATTTCTGTGGCTAAAAGTTTGTGAAATGTGTTATAATTGCAATTTGGTGAATTGCAGTACCTACTTTTCACAGATTACGACTCACAAAGTGCTGTGAATCCTCATTATTTAACACTCAGTTGTATTGTACTACAGAGAACAGACTGGTTAATGATCTTTACTGAAATCAACAAAGTGGCTTTGCAAAGTGAAAACGAACTCCCGTTTCCTGCCCTGTAGAGAAGCTGTTCAAATTCTATGAAGTCGCTTGAAGAGTGCAATTGCGATGTGACGTGTTTTCATGACGTCATTGCCCAGCAATTCTCCACGATTTTTTCTGCTGGCTGTTATTTTTCGGACTACGCTAAATAAAATAACGTCTGGGCGGTTCCAAAGCACCTTTCTGTAGTGGAATCAGCTTTCACCTTTTCGTTTTCACCTATTCCCCAGCTTTCGCAATACCATAGGCCAAGCGCACGAAGCAAATCTTTGAGTCCGTGCAGTGTAAAAACGCCCCAATATCGAGTTCGCAAGTGCGTTCACGAAGGTAAGCCAAGGGCGACGAATCGCTTACGCGCCAATCCGATAACAGTGCAGTGCAAAGTGGGTTAGTGTTCGTTTCGACGCTAGTGGTTGATTGAGAGCAATAACATCGAGCGCATTTCTTATATAAAAAACTATGGTTCGATGCTTGGACGAAACCTGCAGCTGTGCGTGGTGTATCTTGTCAAGTTGACAACAATTTATCAAAAGCTCTAGGTTTTCTATAGGCTTGCGAGGAATCAGCCGATTGGGTTCTGCTTTCTTCTTTTTGCGATGATTCAAACTTGCACATATCTGTGTTCAAGTAACTAATCTCCCACACGTGAGCTAAGCAAGGAATCTATCGGCAAATTTAAAAGGATATCGACTTCACGTAACACTACGCATCGTCGTAACACAATAAACGTAACACTACGCAATAAAAAAAAATTTTAAAGGATATCGACTTCACGTAACACTACGCATCGTCTGCCCTAAAATCTGCAAGCAATGCTTACGGGTGAAATGTTGAAAAGCTGAAACAAACGTAGTGAAAGCAAAACCTCACGACTGCAATGAATAAATCAAAACACAAGTTGCGAGAATTTAAAAAGTGGAAACTACGGCGCGATGGCCATCCCGTGGAAAAGTTGTTGATGACATATCACACACGTCGCCACATAAACGCCATGGTTTGCGCTTATTTTAACTTTTGTCGTTGCTTGGTAATAATGTGCATAATTCTTTGTGGATAATGTGCACTGTTATTTGTGGATAGTGAATAATTTTATTTGTGGATGAAAAAGAAGACCCAACCAAGCAGCGGCTTTCACGACCATACGAACAGAGAAACTAAAATCCGAAAGACTGACCTTCATAAAAATCTCGTTGTCTGCTTCGATTTTTCGCAACAAGTCTCTGTTGATGAGCTGTCGCGAATCGGCGACAACTTCGTCGGCGAAGGCGTCGACGTCCGCTTTCCTGTACATGAGCACGTATGCGGTGTCTCGCAGGAAGCGACCCAGCAACTCCTTCAAGCTCGTGAACGTGGTCGGTGTCACGTGACTGTCGTTGAAAAGAAACCACTTTGATTGGTCGTCGCCGTCGTCGTCGTCGTCGCTTCTTAAGCTTCGCGCGTAGCAGTAGTAATGTCCGCTCTCGGCCGACGTTCCGGAATGCACGACGACCGCCCACAGTTTGTACTTGTGTGAAGATTCAGTCGCACCTGTGGAACGAGTGAACTCGAGTAACCTGGTCTGTTGAACTCGAGTAACCGGGGTCCAGTGAACTCGAACAACCTGGTCCAGTGAACTGGATTAACCTGGTCCAGTATAATAAAAAAATGACACAAGTTCTCTTGCAAACAAATGTCCCTAATTTCCCGTTTAGACGCTGAACATAATAGTCACAGTTTTCGTCTGAAAGTTTTCTTCAAACAAACTGTAAAGTTCATGCTTTTAACGCAGGTTTAAAAAAGTCAAGCGCCGTCGTAATGCGATGTGCTGGACGCTCTCAGTTGATAGACAACAGACAAATTACTGTGGATTTTCTCAGTTTAATCAACAGACATGTTTTGATCACGAATTCTCCATAACGGGCAAGATTTCATAGTAAGAAACCAACTTTTTGCGTGTGCTCAAATAGGAATTGTTTGCGTCGTGTGCCATTAAGGTGGATTTCGAAAACAAACAAAAAGACTTTTAGACACGTTTCTACACAGTACTGACTACACACACTGTTTTTGGCAGCGAGTTGCTATGGTGATGCGAAAAACTGAGAACTAGTACGAACTGCTGATGGAAACACGTAATGTTAGACCAGACACGCCCGAGAACTTGTTTTCGAACGATGAACGTGCACAGATTATGATCTCTATTCAATCCCAGGATTACAGAGCTTCTGTTTTCTACATTTGCGCAGTGGATCACGTTCGATTACGTCACAAACCACGTCACAGCCTTGCGCGGGATGTAATGACATTTACAATATAAGAACAGATGCACAAAGAACTAACAGAAAAGCGTTCAGACATTTGTTTAAAACCGCTTGAAACGGAACAAACCTCAAATTATTCAAACATTAATCCCAAGTTGTGAAGTTTAGACTGTTTTGTGATGACAAGCAAGTCTTTTTAAAACTGTACAGAATGTGATGCAATAAAATCCGTGACGTCAAATGCAAGTTATTTGAAACGAATTCATTTTAAACTAAAATTGCATTATTCAATAAAATGCACAGCGGTAAAAATAGCCGTAGGTAGTCTATCAAAAATACTGAAAATTAACATTTTAGTGGATCTGTCGAAGTAATCCAGGTGGAATCGACCAAGTACAAAAAAGGAGCATACCTTGGTGGTGAGGAACGTCAATTTCTAACGCAATTTGAACGTTATCCAATATTTTCGTTCGTCTTTTTTCTTTTTTATCGTAAGTGAAACGCATAAGAGTGATGACGAAAAACAAAGGAAGGAAAGTTATGTGCGTCGTCTTTGAAGCGTTCTGCGATGAAAAAAGCTCGTTGTTGTTATTATTAAAATGGGATCGCGTGCTTTGCTTGCGACCTTGCAGCGCTGCTCAAGAGAGATGCAACTGATGACGACTAGAACCGGTTACATTCGTAAGAAGGACAAGTCTGGATGGCCAGTTTCCTCGCGAAAGTTGTTCAATTGTTCATCTAGATCCGTTTGAATCAAACAATCTAACTACTGTATTATGAACGAACTTTTTTCCACTAAACACCAAACTTGTTTTTAATTTCACAGGCCGAGATTTTTCATTCCTCAGATATCTTCATCTCCAAGCCCATAAAAATGCAGTAGATGGATAAGACAAGCAGCAAGTATGGAAACACTAAGACCACCATCGACAACTCGTGTTGTGTCTCTGGAAAACGCTCTATTGCGAATTACACCCTTGCAAGCAGGCAGGTCGAACAAGCTGTACTGCAGCTGGTGAAGTTTTTTTTTGTGGAATTCCACAAATACACCCTGTGCAGTCTTTTTCCGACTGTGTTCGAGCATATATTCTAGTACACAAAACGCCTTTTCTATTGAAGTCAATGGATTGTTCTGCACATTCTGCTAATGTTGGTGATCATTTCAGAATTGGTCTCGTTGCTAGTTTGCGTAACGATAACAAAATTTTTAGAAACACCACGTACACAGGACGTTCAACCGGCTCCTTGGGCGTGTATGTCACATCATATCGAAGGGGAGTTTTTGCTTTTTCTTTTGGGTATTGATCATACAACCCCCGTGGAAAGCTGGACGCAATCGCACAAACCTGACGTGCAAACTTCCGAGACTTTTTATCGATCTCCACGCACTGGTGAGGTCGGTATGCCGCGCTCGCTGCACGGGAGCCTTACCTGCAACTGGTTGCAATTATTGCAAAAGTATCTGTTGTCGCCGTCCATTTGCTCCTGTGCCAGATAGCCTCGCAGCAGACTTTTAAGATCGTGCTTGCGCCTTGGCGTGGCAGTGACGTCATAGATTTCTTCGCTTGCGTCATCTTCCGCTTGTACGGGGAAGGCGTGGAAACCGTCGTCAGATTTGAGGTACTCCGAGAGAGAAGCGGCGACTTCGTCTTCCTTGTCCGTTTCCTCTTCTTCAGAAATATAAGATTTTTCTATCATTAGTTACTAACACCATTGATGCATTTTTCAAAAAGCAGTTAAACTATCAACAAACCAGTTGTCAACTGTAAGATTTCAGGTCTAAACATTAGGAGACGTTCAATGAAGCCGTCAGAACATTTTCACAGATTTCTGTTAAGATTCCCCCCGAAAATCCTCCTGCTGATTCTGATATTTTAAGTTTGCTCGTTTCGTTTCATTTTCAACCAATTGACTACTTTACTTGGTGGCAACAAACATAAACGGCAACGAAATCAATGCATGATTGTTGCACGTCCTGGTGAATGTGGCTTTTCACGGAGTTTTATGCTGCAACTTCGTGGGAGAAAGCATTTTATATGAAAATCAATTAATACAGGAAACCAACATCTATTAGCCTTTCACTTTTTCGTAGATTGTTCCCACATAAAAGCGAATCGCAGAGCTTTTCAAAAATATGCTAAGTGTTTCAACATTATGCACAAATGCCGATGACTGTCAAATAAGCGTTTCCTTTCTCAGGCGATACAAAGATATTTGTATCGTCAACACTTCAAACTTCTAATCCTAGTCATGCGTGCACGAACGCGCCGATGCGTGACCGGAAGTGAAACCGACACCCGAATGCCCGCCGCAAAGACAAAGCAACAAACCTCATTAGTAAAATACCACTTGCGTCTAAACTTTTACTAACCTATTGCCGCACCTTCGCGGATCCCACATAACAGTCTCGGCCATTTAAGTGTCTCAGAAGGTGCAGCAAAACATTTTCGCCTCGATATATTTTTGCAAATTTCCAACTAAAATTTCTGTTTTGAATCTTGCGTAAAACGAACAGGTCTTGATTAAGTTTGGAAAATCGAACTCAAGCACACTTCGAAGTCTTTACATTTTCTTTGCAAACAAAGAGGCACGGATGTCACTCCCCCAAGATCCCATCTATGCGAAAAACTTCAGCTTTGTATCGCTCACCGCACGAGAGCAGGTGATTTAACGATGTCTCAACGCGAACGCCCAACGATCTATTTGTCGCAAACAGGAATTCGCAAAAACCGAAAGTTGTTAACGACCGAAACACAACTGAGCCTCGTATCACTGGATGAAGCGGAAAAAGACTTGACAGAGACGCACCTCGGCTACTTCGCGACTGCGCACTGTTCCGGTCACTGTTCCTTGACCCGGGTTCGCGGCCGGTGGTCACGCACCCCCCCAGACCGGTGACCGGGTTCTGTTCCTGCACGCCATCGAGCGGCAGCGCAATGTCGACGAAGATCTCCTCCCTGGCGGAACAAACCCGACACGTGTCGCACGTGATCGCTGTTCTCTGTTTTCCGTGAAAGAACTTCGATATCGTCGTCGATGACGTATTGTTCAAGGCTTGAGCCTGCGATGAAAAAAAAGCTCGGCCATAAAACTACAAGAATAAGATTGAACGCTTTCGAGGTGGGGTTTATAGCAAAGATGGCCCGGCAAATACAGGGTAAAACAGCCCAAAACTATTGAAGCAACTATCGTTACACGGCGCACAATTTATTTCAAATGCCCCCAGGATTGTGTGACAGCTAATGCTAGCGAACGTTCAACAATATCCGGAGCAAATCTGGAATCGCAATTTGCGACATTCGGTTTCCAGGTAACCCACTTTCGTCGAACGACCTGTTGTGATTGGTTGGTACACTTTCGGATGGGGACTCCCCAGGTGGTGAGCAGCATCAGACAAGGTCAGTTGGCATTGAATTTTTTGAAAGACGCAACAGCATAAAAGGCGGAACAAAAGATGTGTTCAACACGAACAGCAGTGAAAAGCAAAAGCAGGCTTTTGCTGAATACTTTCGTGGCGCAAGCTTGCTCCCAGCGGCGAAACTTCTGTTGTAACCATTAAACAATGCCTCACAGTTGAATTGATTCTAATATAATTGACTATCGAGCGGTGTTTGCTTTCTCCAAATTTGTGCAAAGCTGAAAGATTTCTTTAGATTTTTTCTTTGCTGCAGAACTTACTCAACCCCGTATTGACATCTTGTACAGTGACACCGATTTCGTACAAGTTGCATCACGACAAGCCGCTTGCAACACCTCCGTGCTGACGAAACAATATTTACCGAGGTAGATTTCAGCACCGAGGCCCGAACGGAAGCAACCGATACTGTAGCTTCGTCATCATGAAATCAAGTTACGAACAAACTTATCACAGCCAAACACCAACAAAGCGTTGCTTATTTTGTGCAATTGAGAATTGGAGTAAAACGTTTGAAAAATCGAAAGTAAGCTGATGCATTATAAAGCATCTTCGCGCTGATGTGAAGGTTAAATGAAAGTTGCAAACTTGCTTGTTCCAATTTAACAAAACGTCCAGCGCTGAATCAGTTCGGAGCATCTGCTGCAGCTGAACACTTTACGCTTTCACACAGGTATTAAAATAAGTACCTGAAAGTAACTCAATGCTCCTGACTGATTCAGTTGCGCAAAACTTGTTTCAGTTTCTCACAGTAAGAAATCATTAAAGACTTTAAGAAAAAAGTTTGAATGAGGTTGGGCAGCGCAGTGTCTGTTTTACGGGAACAGAAGCCGCTGATTTGAGGCGGTGTATTTAGATTGTATTGTATTGTGTAACGTCTTCACTCCCACACACAAGGCGCTAGACTTTATACATGCATCGCAGTGACAAGGAATACACAAATACATGAAAGAAGACGCGGATATATACATGGCGGTGGTAAAGAGTATACGCTTGATTGCGCTAATACATTTACCTTGATTAAACACAAACTTATAAGGCACACGCATGAATGACACCATCATGATTTTTATGATTTTGTACTGCGATGACTTCCAAGTACATCGATGTACAAAATGCATGAGGGAGTAGGAGGCTGCGAAGGGCCAAGGGTCATCTAGGCTCCAGACCTACCAAGGACGAAGCTGCTTATAGTGTAAAGGGAACAGTGCACAATAGTTAGTAAAAGTCTTGCTCTGGGTTTAAAATGTAATATGTGTAATGTGGCTGTACGGTTTATTGAAGCAAAATACATTAAAGGCAATTCCAAGCCACCAGAAGAAAATGGTTTAAAGTTGTCACATTAAACATTTACTGTTTTCACACATTCAAAAATATTCGTGGATGTTCGAGAGGAAATGCGTCAAAAGCTATAGACCACTGCAGCACCGCAATGGTGTTACGAGATTAAAGCAGGTTGCGGGGGAGCCGCGCAATCACGTTTTGCGGAAAAGAACTTGCTGTAAATACATGCATGAGACCGGAAATTCGCTTGCTTTTTATCTACAGAGTAAGCCATCCCACTACTGCGTACACTGTTTTGATGCGACCAATTTTTGTGAACGCAACAAAAACAAACGATGCAGTATTTAACGGAGATACTTTATGATTTGACAGTTTCCACTGTAACGACGTTAAGTAATTAAATCAAACAACTTGGTTTACGTATACCAATCAATACGAACACAAGGTATGTTTCTAGCAGCCGAGTAACACATATTTCTTATACTCTGCCGAAAGAAGTGCCAAACACGTTTTATTTTTTATTTCTGAAGGAATTCTTGACCAGATTTTTATTTGAAAGCAGATCGTTTTGTTACGAATTCACTCGACAAAACCGTGAGTTTTTTCGTATACATACGGGTCACACGGTCGATTGTGAGAAAAACTGTGCAGTTGTTGGATTGCTGCTGGTCTTCTATCTTACAGCTTGTAAGCACCAACAGCCACGTCTAAAATTGATGCTTATAATCAACACCAACAACCATATTTAAATTCTGAATCTTTAACGCAGCGTGACGTGGCAGGAAACCTACTGGAAGTCTGGCAAAAGTCAAAAGTATGTTGAGTGATCTGGTGCAACGTCGCACTCGCTCGGCTGTGAAGATAACAACGTAGCAGACAAAGCTGAAACTAAGAGGCCTTGAACAGACCGACAACTTGTTTCGGTGCCAANCCAAAGCCGCCTAGAAAAGAGACACAAAGAGAGAGAGAGGCCTTAAGTTTCTAACTTAAGTTCTGATCAAAAGGATAATGCGTAAGATTTCTTCTGATCAGAATCCAACTATATATCTTTAACGGCATTCCAGATTGCCTCAGCTTCTTTGGCGCTTGTGACAAATCATTGTTCCCGTTTTGTCAAATTAAAACAAATCTCAGACAGGTGATACTTTCTCGACCTTGAAAGAATTTCCTAACCACGACAACGTTGACGATACTTGGCCTCTTATTATAACTCTCTATCAGTTTACACTAAAAAAAAACATTTTTAAAAATCATATCGTCATTAAGCAATCTCTTTTGAATAGAATAATTATAAACAAGTTACAAGTTTTTACTCCTCACAACAAAAACTTGGAAACGCAATGCCCCTGCCGTTCAGGTTGAGCTCTGTCCTGCTATTACGTACGTCCTTTCACATTTTCGGTTTCATTCATTCTCACATAGCAACGCGTAAAGCTTTTCAGCGCACCTTCGGTTGGGTTTCGTCCGCGCATAAGCGAGATGTGGTTGGGGGTGATGTTTGTTCGATTTCCATAGAAGTATCTGCAAACCAGTAAGATTTCTTCGACAACGGTAATCAGCAGTAGATTATATCAGGAAAGCGGAAGAACAAGCGGAGCAGTAAGGATAGGATCGCACGTGGTCAACTGCAACATTTCAGAAATTTAACAGCGCAATATGCTATGCCTGTTATTGCTCTACGAAACATGATTTACAAATTAATTCCAAACACCATTCTTACTGTGCGCAACTTAACTTGACCGCCATGATATTAATCACAACGCAAACAAAAACGCAACACAGTACAAGTTTCAGATGGCCGCTAAACTGCTTTGCACGACGTGTGAACACATTAATAAATGTTAACGATCAATTTTCCTGACTACAAACAAATTTGAAAGTATATGTCTGCATTTGGCAAGCTTGTGATGCTAATAAAGTTACAACTGTACGTCAAACAATTAAAGCAGTATTTTCTTTAGCGGCATTCGAACCTGTAAAAAGAAACTGAAATTAGCGTGAAGGTGCAAATTTACACTCCACAGCACAAATCAACAGCTGTCAGACGTAGGAGTCGAAAAAATCAGCGGTGCAGTTCCTGTACTGCTGACCTGCCAAAAACTGTGCAGTTGTTGCGCAGCCGTTGTTGTGATTCCCTACCCACCGAATCTAGATCTCATTATTTTGCCTGTAGCTCTGCTCATTCAAAGACGGTTTGGCTAGCAATTTTTACGCTTTCCTTTATCCGCACTGCTATCACACTATAACATCGAAAATATTCAATTCAGTTTAACACAAAATTTGTATTATAACATCAATCGGAAAAAATGAACTTATAGTCATAAACTATAAACAATTTATGAATTAATCCACCATAAAGAGGGGATTTACCTGTTGTGTAGTAAAAAAATTATTTTCATGGTAGCTTCACTTGCTAGCTGTCCTTTTCAAAAATTAACAGTCGGGCGCTCATAACGTTTCATACCTGTTGCTATCTTAGATATCACACTAACAATAGGCTTTCATAACAAGCCGCTACAAATTGTGGAGTGCCACAAGGATTTGTTCTCGGTTCTNTTTAATTGCAACCTACGTAAAGAAAATGAAGATACAGTATATCTTCACAAATACCTTTGTTTGCAGATTACACTGCTCTTATAACACACATTTTCAAGACCTATCAAGTATGGGAAGATGTAAATAACCAAGAAATATCTTTTAATGTACCTGAAACGAAAGTTTTAAGCATAAAGTAAACAAATTTCATCACCCTCCTTCAGTGAAAAATGATATTTTACCCGGGATAATTTCCCACAAAACCAGGCATTAATTTTAACATGTCACCAATGCGAGATCCAACAAAATCACTTGCCATAATACCTTACGTAGAATTATCTCGAAACTCGCACCGAGAAATGCACTCCCTACACTTTATAACTCCCTGCTTAGCCGATTATATGGACGANCTTGAAACAATTTATGGCAACTGTTGCGCACACGACACTGTTGTAGAATGTGCAGTATCGCATTGCCAGAGAGATTCTTAGTTGCTTCAAAACAAACTTATATAAATGATGGTATGGTTTTGAACACATCAAACATTAGAAAAGAAATTTTCACATGTGTAGTTTTTTTTCTTCAAAATGCTTATTGGAATTGTTCCATCTCAGANCCCTTCCTGCCTTCTTCAATTATTGTGCTTCTTACCTAATCCGTGATCACCTTAACGTACAAATTACCACTGGCCATGTNGTTTTTCAAAACGTTTTGCCGAAATCGTGTCGGCTCTGTAATGACATGCTAATTTTTTGTGATGAGAATTACTTAACTTTTGTTTGCTCAGGCGATACATTTGTGCGATTCAAATCCATTCATCGTTTCTATTTTCTGCATTTTCCGCCAAATCCACTCTGAATGCTTCCGAAATGACCTAGGCTACCGATATGCGCTTTTGTCAGCGTGGTGCGAAGCGGGTTTGATGGCGTGTGAAGCAAGCCATTGCTCTCCAATTGAGTTTTTGCCAGGTGCGCCGGGGCTGGTGGCTTGCTTTGTCGCATGGCATCTTAGCATTTGTCGTCAAATAAACAAAACTTTAGCATTTGTCGTCAAATAAACAAAACTTTAGCATTTGTCGTCAAATAAAAACTTGAGCATTTGTCGTCAAATAAACAAAACTTTAGCATTTGTCGTCAAATAAACAAAGCTTCATTAATTCACGGGCAGCAGACGCCATGCCGTCTGAGCAACAGGAAGTTCTTCAACAATACCACGCACCGGAAACAGATGAACGGCGGAGGTGACGTTTCTGTTCTTCGTGGAGCTGATCGAGCAGATATTTCAGATACTCGGAGCAATCCTGCGAAAGAGTTCAGAAGTCAAATCGCACATCACGATCTTGTGATGAACGATTAAGCTCTGTGTATTTGCAAAAGCTCCATTTTGAAAAAGTGCTTGTGAAAGTCACTTGCGGCTTGCCACCACATCAAACGAAAAACGATGAATTGTTTCAAGGTGCATTCCGGCCAACAAATCAATGAGCGAATCCCAGGCTATTACGTGCATTGTCACAGTGAACATTTACATTGCAGAGCTTTGGAGCAGCGAAATTATTTCTACAATTGGTAAAACCCGATCTTGCAACTCGCAGCAGGTGAGTAACAGTTGACCAACCAATGCAGCACAACAATCGACCCGAGCTTTTGAAGTACACGCCCGAATACTTCGTTGTTGCGCAACACGAAGCTGTAATCGCCGCGAGCAAAAGCTCATCACATCCGGGAATGTCCCACAAACGAAACTTTTCTATACAGAAAAACTATACCTCGTATTTCACTTTAGGAACGGATCACTTGTACTAACAACATTTTTTCATGACTTTTTCCTCTAAACGACCGACATTTTATTAATCCGTGGTACGAAGAAACATTTGCAACGTCATGAGATCCCAGCACCTGGCGGGGAATAACCGTTTGGTGACGAAGGGAGGGTTTGTTCAGCAACCACAAGCAGCATAGTTCAAACAGCATGGTTCCATGTTACTGATTTGCTGACTGTTCGGCTGCGACTGCTTAAGCAAGGTAAAATGCGAATATATAGTGCATCAAATACACTACAAAAATGCATTTAAATAAAACAAAAAGCAAAAACAAATTGTGATAGAACCCCCAATCAAGAGTAAGGACCAAGACTACTGTTTGCCCACGAAGGCAACAATCACGTCGTTCTAAACACCACTTGATCTTTCACTTCAAACACCAAAGCCTTACGTCCCAAAATAAAGTACACTTGATGGTGTGGATAAGGAAAAAAAATCAGGCAGTCGTTTCTGCTCCAGTGGTTAGTAGGTTTAGCTCTTTATCGAACCACGCACTGCTGCGTCCAGCTTCTCGTGTGGCCGCAAGGCTGCTGGTAGCCTCTCGCGCAGCAGGGCTACTAGGCTGCTGGCAAGCAACCGGGAACCAAGGACGAAAATAGACCACTCACTTGCTGCGCACCGGCCACAAACCATGGAGGCCTGCTGAATTTAACCATTTCTTTCGGTTCAAACGCCATTCGCTTGGTGAGCAACAGAAATCCGAACGTATTTTCCAGAAACCTCGTCACGGACTGCAGGGGTAGGTTGCTGGCGACCTTCAGCAAGCTGTTTCGGAACCTGAGGAAATGCTAAACAAGTTGAAGACCAGGAGTTGCCTGGTTTGTTTCTCAGTTGCTATCATTTTTTTAATTTTTGATCCAATCACGAATTTAAAAACGACAATATCGATGGGTTGTGGGGTTCTTCCAAGTACCATGCGGCTCGCAGTGTGACCATATGCACAGGTAGAAACATTGAAATGAAAATAAAGAACTTTTAATGGAAAGAAACACACAACGACGCACGGCAATTAATCTTGAATCAAAATCTTCTTGCGTGTTTCTTTGTATACAATTTTGCAAAACGTACAACGCTTCCAGGTTCAAACTGAAAAGAAGGCAACAAAAAGCATGAATAGCCAACTCTGCCAGAAAAGTGTTTGCAAACCAGATTTTCGCAGAATGTGCCCTCATCCGCCTATAAACGAATCAGCGCCGAGTTCAACTGGCACCAAATGCGAGGACGTTACAGTCAGAGACGTCAAATCTAGAAATAAGCAGTGTATTTCCTAAGCGCTTTCTCTTTGCTTTCGACATGCAACTTACTCGGGAGCAGCGAACAAGGCTTGCAGGATGCTGTTCATGTAGCAGGTGTTGCCCAGGTTGGCCAGGCCGGCCCGATCGGTGTCGGCGGATCTGACGTCGAGCTTATAATCGATTTCGTAATGCATGACAGACACTGCGCCAGTACCCCAGGACGAACTTTTGAGCGCTGAGCGGATTTCGGCTGGAGAAGGTTTCGGGAATTTCTGGGCGGAGGACAGAAACAGATCGAACGCTAAGTTACCACTTCAGCACTGAACAAGCTGCAGCGACAGAAGGAGACGAAAGGCATTTCATTTTAATCTATAGATAGAACGAAAATCGATATAATGAAGACTCCTTATGAAGAATACCGAAAAGGTCATGTAAGGGCTGCAGCAGCGATGAGATTACAATTGAATTACGTTTGCTGTGGCACGACAAAAAAAACAACATAAAAACACTGATCAGGGCAATGAAAAAGAAGTAGCCCTGATAGACAACAGATCCTTAAGCTCAGTTAGACAAACAAGACCAGATGAAGTTAAACGCTCATTTTTATAAGAAATGAGACCGCAAATACAGCAATGCTTTTTACGCCTTTAATAGCTATCATAATTTTTTATCTTGGTCCATAAAGTCTTCTTCCCTTTTCTCGTGCGAATACTTTGGGAAGGGAGGCTTAGAAAAACGTTACCAACTAGCAAATGCGACCGAGACACGATACAAAGATAAGTCGAGTTTTATTCAACAAACAACGTGCAATATTTCAAAACCTTATGCGGTTTGCAAAGCATTTGTTTTCACACACACATACGTGATAATACACGCACTGCTAAGTGCTGCACGGAGAACGCAGCATGCATAGGTCAGCACTAAATCATCCAATAACTTTCATTGATCCATATTCTGCCATCGAGTTTCAACGCAACAACAGCAACACAGAAAAAAGCTTTCAAATCTCAGCAATTCCTTCTTAGGGGATGCATTTAAAATTTCACAAGTTGGATGAAACGGATGTGTTGATTTTACGTTTTTTTAATCTACAGGTCTGTTCGCAACTCGCCCATCCTTTAAAAAGAATTTTGTGCATGCATAGGGCTTGGTGTTGGTCCAACCTTGCTGCAACACGAACGATGGATTGCCATGGGTAAACTCAGATGGAAAAGCCCAACTATGATAAAAACAAACCGAGATCCAATCCTTGATCAACTGAAATGTTCAACTGGGGAAGCTTGTTGAGACGTGCACTTTGACACGACGCTCGGAATCAAAGCAAAAAGTTACAATCCAACCGTTGACTTCAAAAGATTTTAACCATACGCCGAGGATCAATCGACGTGACAGCCTACACGTTTTTGCAGGGGTTCAGCACCTTGCTTCTGGGGTCATTATCGCCATCAAAAATGTATACCAATGCTCTGAAGGTAAACCTTCGCTTGCCTTTAGTGACTGGGAAACGCACCATTTCCACCAAACCAAATATGTTCGGCCGATTCCATAATGCCGTGTTCATAAGCGCTGTGCCAATAGTTAAATCACAGAACTAGAATTTTTCCATTAGCGGGCGTTTTAGAACAAAAGTCGGTGTTGGATTTAATGAGCAAATTCGTGAGCTGCATAAGCTTGTATTCAAATCACATCCTTTTATCCAACCTGAAGTGGGCAGTCGATCTCGCTAAAACAACAATGGGTTGGTATCATGGCTGCCATCCAGCAGTGCTTCGTTTCGCTTAAAGCGCACAGCAGTCGTTAGGTTCGATCTAGTAAACGAGCAAAGAAATACCTGCAGTGCTTGCAGTAACGGACCGTAGAGCTCGGGAAAGCCGCTGTGCACGTGCATCATGCAGTGGCAGAGATTGACCAACAGTCGAATGTGCGGATCGTTCACCTCGGGATTGTTCTCATCTTCCAGAAATTTTATAAGCTGCGCACAGTCACGTTGCGAAGTAACACAATGATTGGCAATCGGGAACAACTACCATGTACCGGTTTTATACTGCCTCGGAAAGCGAAACGCGCGTCAGCTGAATGTTAAGCAGCCTCCCCACCAACCTTGGTTATGTCTGGCAAAACGCTGTGGAAGGCGTCAGGGGAAGCCCGGTAATTCATCAGCATGTGTGAAAACACCGCGATTGATGCGTTCCGAACGTTCGGTATGCTGATGCAGGCAAATACCTGGGGAAAAAAGGTTACTATAAAAAGAACGACCGTCGAGGAAGCCATCGAAAAGCAGAGATTACAGGCTGGGAACTTCGCGCAGTGGCTATGAATGGAATCGGAGAAAAAAACGTGCTTGACCTGTCATAGTCCGTGTAGCCCGCGAGCAAAGTTTCGCAAACCCGATGAAATCGAGCACCGCTCCTAATCGTAAACAAGACGCTATGACGCAACAGGCATGACTCATACAAATGGTGAAGGCACGCAAGTGAATGACTGCATTGAAACGCACAGAAGTTGTTTCAAGTTTCGATCATTACACACTTTACGCAACCAACCCACACACTGACAGATAAGCCGCGTTTTTTGACAACCTGCGACAGTGCGGCGTCAAGCAACTGATGCGTGTGTCTCTCTGCCTGTCCATGCAGGAGCACTGTCAATAATTAAATCGTATTATATAATCAGTTTTTTTAAAGGAGAAAATGTTAGGTACCTGGTATGGACCTGTAGGGACCCGATTTTTCTGATTCCAGGGACCAGATTTTCTCTGTTTCTAGGAACCCGATTTTCAATTCTAGGGACCCGAATCGGGTCCCTAAAACACCTTTAAAAAACCCTGATATAATTAATGTTTCTTCTGGTAAAAACAACACACAATGAACCCAGTTGATTTGAGTAATCATTATGGATAATTATGCAATGCTTAAACTAGGGTATTATATCAAATTCAAATGAAATTATGTATCTTTTTTGTCATGGTAGACTATTACTGCTGCCTATCTACAGAGCAGACATATTCCCTGATTAGCTTATCTTTTATCATTTCATACATCGGCATTGAAAGTGGAGGTGACCAAGGCTCTTCCCCCTGTACTTTGGAAATTTGATATTTTGCTATAATCTTTTTTATAGAAAAATATTTTTCTTTGAGTTACAGAGTTGGTAAAAGGAAATTCCCTCACTTTTGTCGCCCTGGAAAGAATTTTTCTAATGCCCATGATTTCATACGTTAAGCTTACTTGAGAATATGAGATCAATTTCTTTCATCTACTATTCACGTGACAGATTTTCTGGACAGTGGAAGGCAACAGTGGCATCATGTGAACCAGCAGATTATAATGTTATCCTATCATGCCACTGACAGCTTACATCTAAGGCTCAAATAAGCTATGGCTATTTTCAATTTTTTAAGGTTGTGCACCAAAACACGATTATGGCACAAACTAAAATTCCAGTCAAAATAACTCTGAAACAGGGTTATTGTAAGGTGTAAGTAAATGTACTTTACTCAAATCAAAATTGAAGGTTAGTCCAGTCTAAGCCTTATTCACCTCATTTGAGTGTTTCTATGTTTCTGTCAAACATAAACAGTGCAGGTAAGTTTTTTTGTGGTAACAGATTCTTGTTTTTTGTGCTCCTGCACCACCACTGCCAGCACAAATATACAAATTGTATTATAAACATAAACGGGTGGCAAAATGACGCAATCCATCTTTTGAATACTTGTGCCCACAGGTATTATGTATCAACAGAGTTAACGTGGTTGGGATAATCACAGTGTCCAGCAATTTTCAATCCTAAATTCCCCAGAAACGCACGAGTTCTGAGCTTTCAGAACATAACTACATTACCTTGAAATTGTGAAATAAGTTTTGTTGTGTAGACCACACCAGGATTGATGGTGGACATGTGATTCCATACCTTCTTTAACACAGCACTTGTGTTAAAGAAGGCAACAATGCACTGGCATAGGCCACAATGCACTGGCATATCATGCATGCTGCACATACATCATCACCACAAAACAAGTTTTCCCTTACTTGCTTAATACACTTGTGAGTAACGTCAGCCAACATGGAAAACTTGGACACAAGTGCCAATTCGTAGAAAAAACGTAAGATCCAAATATGAGCTTGTTTTGCAGTTGGCCAGGCTAGCCATGAGAGCATCCGCGTTAGTGCCAAGTACATATTCGCATCTGGTATGGACGTATCCTGTACAATTTGCTGTACAACAGTGTGTGTTAACTTTAAGGGAATAAGTTCCACCAAACAACCTGGGAAAAAGAATGATTTAGTTGTTAACAACCAATTTCAAGTTTACAAAAAGAGGAAAAAACGTTGGATCTACCTTCAACGCATCACTCCATTGTCTCAGCTAGCACAGAGTTAACAACTCATGGTAGGTTTTGAAACAGAAGTTCTATTTCACAGAAAAATCACATAATATACAATTTTTCTTTGAACACCATAAGAGCAGTAGTGCAACCAGTCCAAAATCTTTCGGGGGGGGCAAAATGTTTGTTTTTAGGAAAGCAGCAGTATTTTGCTTGGGATAATGCTTCTCAAAACACAAAAAAGATGAGATATCCTAAAAATTTGGGGGGGCATGGCCCTTGGCTACACCTATATATAACAGACATCATTTCAGATATTAAATTATTTGACAACAATATGTGTGGGTAATACACCACATATGATGAACACAGTAGCAGAAATATTCAACAACTAAGTTTTTTTGTTAACACCAGTTGCTGCCAGGAGGATTCACCTCTAAGACCCACATGAGCCACAGTTTTCACCATCACTTTGCAACTCCATAACTTGCCAGGCTATTGAGCCAGAAAGCTGTTCAAACCCTCAATGATGCGGCAAGTCCTCTAGTTTGCATTTTAAAAAATTGGAAAGTTTTGGATTTCAGGTTTTTCATGGGTGACATCGAACATGGGGTAGGTTTTAGACAATTTTGGCCCAGATTGCGTGTCCCTGGGCTCCAATCACTAGAGGGAATTTTTTGACTAAAATTTTATTGGAAATTAAGCTACAATCCAAGTCTTTTGAGCCCGTAATTGGCTTTCTAGTGTTGTGATCGGAAAAGCCCGAGCGGCATGTGCGCAAAGCTTCACACTGTGGCAGCAAGCAACAATAGAGATCGCCTGACGAGGTCACTCTATTATTGCTTGTTTGCACCACATATATATATTGTTGTTCTTCATGCACATCCCATTCATGGTGAATCACACATTCAACGCAACGCCACCGGAGAGGTTGCAACAACATCCCCTCCTTTTTACAACGAACCGCACCGATCGCATGTTCTTTGTGTGAAGCCTGAACTCCGCACGACCTCCACATCCTGGTCACAGCACCATTTTGTTGCGATCGGAAAAGCCCGAGCGGCATGTGCACAAAGCTTCGNACTGTGGCAGCAAGCAACAATAGAGATTGCTTGACGAGGTCACTCTATTATTGCTTGTTCGCGCCACATATATATTGTTGTTCTTCACGTACATCCCGTTCGTGGTGAATCACACGTTCAACGCAACGCCACCAGAGAGGTTGCAACACTAGCATTTCTGGTTCAAACGTTATGGCCTGAAAACAATGAAAAATTGATAATTGATTAATGAGNGGATTAATTAATTTGTTGTTTNTAGGCCATAACTTTTGAACCAGATATGCTAGAAAGCNAATCAAAGGCTCAAAACANTCAATGNGTAGCNTAGTTTCCAATAAAAACTTAAGTCAAAAAATNGCCTCCAGCAGTTTGAGCCCAGAGACTGTCATTGTATCTGTCAGTTTAAAGGAGGAATATGATTGTAGGTTTCATATTAATTGAGGCAAAAAACTGCAGAGGTTCTGAAGTTGCTTCAAAAGCAGCAATGATATCTCTTAAAATAAGTTAACGCTATCAGCTTTTATAACCTTCTTGCCAAACGTGCACATAATATTCTATGTCTAAAATGAAACGTTCCAGTCATTTTAACCTTGAAGAACAGATAATACTGTATACCCAACCCAGAGAGAGCAAACTTGCTAGAAGGTAAGTTCACAAGCTCGCATTGAGTACTTTGATAAAGTGGTACACAGGGTTCCTACACAATTTTAAATATAAATTTCCAGACTTTTTCAAGACCTAACATTTCCGTATGACTTACCCAGGTCAAATAAAGGCACTATAGTATTTAACACAATGTAAGTAAAATTACATCAACCTTGCATGATATATTATGATAAACGTATGTTAAAAAATGACGTCTGGAAAATTAGTTTTTTTTCCATAGCAACAGACCAAAAACATTTTTTCCAGACTGGAAAATGAGAAAAATTTTCCATGCTTTTTATGACTGTGTAGGAACCCTGGGTACAGTTAGTGATTTATTCACACTAGCCATCTCCTAGCCCTAGGCTTTGCAACAAAATGTATTCAGTTCGTAGTTTGCTGTACCAAAAGTCACAGAAAAATTACCAAGTGCATTTGATGGTTCAGTGTTAATGGTGCTGGATGAGATAATGTTGAAAATTTCCTTCAAAGAAGGAATTAGGGTAGCTGGCTCTGCATTCCATACATATTGCAACAATCCTGAAATATGCGCAACATCCTGGAAGTAGAAACAATGTATTGTTAGACATTATCACCTAGAAGAAATATGAAATAAACTATGAGCAATAATCAAGTGCTGGAAGTGCAACTGCAAACTAGCAAATTATGTTGCATGACAACAATCACAATCATGTTGGCACCATGTAACATGAACATGTTCATAGACATTTTATGGTATATATGTTATCATATTTCAACAAGATAACACATGTTATATCATGGGTGATTTAAATTTCCAGATAGTGAAACATATCTGAATTTGAGCAACACCAGGTCAGGTTCGCAACATTATGGACTAAGTTTACAGCTGTACAACATCACAGATAATTTTGGCTGTACAGAAATAAGTCAATATGATTATATAGATGTTCTAGAACAATTCACATATTTTCATACCTTTATGTAAGATCCAACATTGTCTATTTCTCCAGTATACTGATAATCACTCATCGCATGAATAGCAAGGGTGCATAAAGCAAATCCTTTTGATAAAGGAGGCATGCAATCAGTGTGTCTGAAAATAAACCTCACTTGATGTAAGTAGTAAAGAGATATATTGCCATTTTTATGCATCATGGACACGAAATTGATTTCCTAGCTAAACAATCTGCAATCAGATTTGACTGTGCTATCCTGGTGGTGCCTTGATGGTGAAATGTGGATGTATATGTAGAGTCAGCATCATCACAAAGCTGTGAAAACTGTGCATGGCAGGCTGATTTCTCGCAGGCTAAACAGGCAAACCTGGAGGTTGTCACTACTTTAAAATGATTTCAAAATGCAAATGATTCCTGTATCATTATGTGCACATACTACAAAGCAGGCCTGCACAACATATAGCCTGCAACAGCTTTCTTAACTGTAGAAAATGTTGCAAAAGCCTGACTTCAGACAAATCATTGTCATTAATTTCTTCCAAACTACAACAAAATTAACATTTGCAGCCCGCGGCAAATTTATGCTAATCAATTCGACCCTTACACTTTCTGAGTTGTGCAAGCCTGCTATGGAGTAAAGGTGGACAAACTATTGCTGGCTGAACATTTTTTCAAACCTAGTTATGCTCACTTCCTGATGAGAAATTTGGCAATCTCAAACATTTTGCTGCAATATGTTATCACTTTTTGGCTCAACATCATGAGATCAATCATTTTTATGCTTGGCAATGAATAAATCTCAAAATAAGTCTTTAATAACCAACTTAAATTTACATGCAAGTTTATGAATATCAAACAGCAATTTTGTGTTAAGATTGCAAAAGATTGTCAAACACTGTGACCAGATATATGTCACACTAAATACGTGAAATGTGCTGCAACGATTATGTTGATGAAATGTGAAGATGAACTTTACACTGTAATTTCAAAATTTTCTTATTTGTAAAGAAAAACAACACATTGTTTTTTAGTTTTGATAAATTGCATTTTAGATTTAAAATCCATATATGCATATATAATAATTAGGGCAAGTTTTTGTTGCAGTAAGAAAGTGAGAAAGTTGCATTTATTTTCAACGAAACTTGCGTGTATGCATAGTAAGTTGCACTTATGTGCACATTTGACTGCAAAAGACTTGACACAACCTATTTTCGTTTGCGTGGACTTGGCCAAAAGCCAAGATTTTCTGCACTTCCACTCTAATTGAGTTTAGGCACTGTCGTACTTGGCTGGGGTTGTAAAACTTCTAGCTTGCAAACCAACTTCTTCGTCATAGATAACATTGAGATGCAGCTAATCCATCATATAGCTCTTTTTCATGCAATCAAAGAGAATAGAACAAAACTGAAATAGTTTTGTAGCATTTTTTTAATTACTCTTTTACATTTTGCAAAATACTTGATAAATATTGCAGTAAAAAGTTGCGCGTAAAAATCGAAAAAGTTGCAACATAAAATTCTTGGAAACCGCTCGAAACATTGAACTACATATATTTTGAGTATTTAGGAAGCTGTAAAAAAGTTGCAAAAACTTGCCCTAATAATAATTAATAAAGTGAACACAAAAATTAAATTGTATTATTATACTATAATACAATATAAACAAATATAAAATATTATTAAAATAATGTTTTTGAAACAAAAATGCCTGTAGGGAGTATAACAATACTGTGATAAAAGTTAAATGCGGCAATATAAAACATAAGAAAAATGTAATAAACCACCCTTTTGATAAAAAAATGTATGTTTGAATATTAAAAACATACCTTAAAAATTAAAAAATTTAAAATATATTATAATTTGCATGAAAAAGAATAATTTGTGGAAGCTGGCCCTTAGCTGGGTAGTGACAGAATAATGTGGCCATTACTGAAAAAAGTTTGTCTACCCCTGCTATAGAACATTGTGCCTACATGCATTTGTATTTCATTAATCTACACATCAAAACACTGTGCAACTGCATAACTAACGAAACAGGCAATTTTATTTTTTAAAATGAGTATAGCATGCTGTTAGTTTAGATCAAATTTAGGTAGATGTTTTGCAATGTTTATAAGATCTAACAGCAAATGTCAAAACTTTCACGAAACTGTTAAACGCTTAAATTCATAAATCAAGTGATAAGGGGAAATTGATTTTAACCTGAAGATTGAAATAAACAAAAATTTACTTAGGATGCTGACAATAAAAATATACCTTGTCAAAAAATGACACACTTGTGCAAAGCTTGAGTGATCATGGCAGCTATATAGAAGCTTTATAGCTTCTGTTTGAACAGACAAAAAAATTTGCTGGTGCAGTGTAGGTTCCTCCATTTCTTGACAAAGCAGGCAACTAAAAACTGTTACTCTTTTTACAATTGGAATATTAGGAACAATATAAATTTCATTTTCTTCATTTGAAATTGAGTATGGGTACTTCGATTTCCATATCCCATCAAGAAGTTCTTCAATTACACTTGTTGAAAATATTTGACCAATAACTTCCAAACAGTGGGAAAGTATAACTTCAAAGAGCACTTTTGCTTCTCGGTTTTCAAAATCATTTCCATCAAAAATGTACATGAGACAAACATAAATCGCTTTTTCTTTTTGTTCAAATGTTTCTTGTGCCAATGTTCGAGGTGCAGATTTCTTAATGCTTTTCAGAACACGTATCTTCACGCCATCTGGATAGTTTGAACTAAAAATTCCTTTGATCAGAGCTTCCATCATATAATTCTTCAACTATGTACAAAATTATGTGAAGTTTTAACAGCACAAATAGGAAAGTTTTACATGTTAAGTGTTGTTATAACTTTGCCTGCAAATGCAATAAGTTGAAAAACAAGAAGTTATAAACAAAAATTGGAGATATAAACTAAGAAGTTAGACACAAAAAAGCATGTATATACCATGCCTACTGATATTCCACTACTTGTAGCATACTCGTATTCATATCCACATAACATCTAGCATTGTGGTTTCCACATATTATTTTTGTATAAGGCATATTATAATGAATAGACTTTTGTAATGTTCGTTAAAAATAATTTGTGTCTATTTTAGTATTGGTACATCAACAGACAAGCATTTGGAGAAAGGATGTAACCATTGTCAAAAACCTAATTGTTTTTTGTTTACCTTGCCATTGGAGCACCTCAACGAAAGGCGAAGTGTTTGCATTCAAACTGAATTAGCATATGCAGCAACTCCTGTTGTTAACAAATTATAGATCATTTATTACAAAGCCGTAGTCACATGCCCTAAAGCAGGGGTTCCCAACTGGGGGTACTCGTATCCCCAAGGGGTACGAAGATCCTTGGGTCACAGAGCAGCTTATATATCTCTTATAGAGCAATATATATCTCAAAAGTTTTTTGGGGGTACTAAGAATGCTC
>JGI24159J19872_10001675_pt1 | contig 24990 bp, 18 predicted proteins | sample Ectturendosymbi4_FD_19872 | JGI IMG/M metagenome (IMG submission 19872)
CAGCTTCAACAGCTACATCAGAGCCGGGCCAGACCTTTGACTGCAGCCACTGCGGCCGGACCTGCTTGTCCCGTATTGGACTTGTTAGTCATCAGCGTGCCTGCAATCGGCGTGGACACCCACCTTTATTTAATCTTCGTTAGCGAAGTTAAGCCAAGAATATGCGCTTGCAGTGGACATGACAGTTGCAATCACAAACTTACTTTTTTTCGAGTTTACTCGCTACACACTCGTATTAAAACCAATTGATTTCGTATCGTCCTATTTTTCCTCACGTCTGTTAGAAAGTGCTGCCCCCATGAGTATAAAAAGAAGTACTGCGTGCTGATTAGGTTTGATGTATTACTTTTGTTTGCGTGTACGAGTCAAAAACAACAGAAGCAATAAGTGTGGGACACGTAGAACCCTCCACTAACAGTGACTGGAATTTGGAAAAACTTTACACAAACTAAAATAAGCCGTTGTGGCTGAAGTCATCGCAAATGTTTCCAGTGGAATAATGAGATCATTTGGTAGCTGTATATAGTGACGTACTATAATGATTACCATAGATCACCGAGTTCGTTGTGGCCACAAGAAGCTTGGGTCAGTCTTAATCACAACCAAGTAAGACTTGGTATCAAGCGCAACATTTCTTGATTGTTTAGAAAAACTTACACCAATGCGAAAAGAAAATTCAAGGCACTCTTGCACGAACTTCAATAAAGCTAGAACAGTATCCTTGTTTTCCCGGGGATCAAATAATGGTTTTGCACAACTATTTATAAAACATCAGTAAAGTAACTGAAAGATCGCTACGCCATTGGTTACGCAATACGTTATCTCCATTTACCAACTACACTCATTTTACTGTAATGCTTGAAATAAAGCAGCTCGCAAAGCCAGCAGCTGTACAAATATTTCCTGGTCTACCTTCGAACCCGTTATCCATCTTAGCGCTTATTTCATGAACATTTGAAGGATAGGGAACGCTTCAACTGTAACTTATTCTGTGACTGCATTGAGATCTCTCTGATAAAAGATCATTGACTTCCATCAGCCACCCAAATTACCACTTATTTCTTGACAGATTTTATGTGTCAATTGCGAAAGTAGTTTACTGCACATTAGGTTGTCATTGACTGAATAAAATTCAAGAATTTACAGCAGATAGCAGGGACCGTAAGCCTTATTTGCCCCTTGTCAGGTGAGGTTTTTGTTGCATCGTGTATGCGATGGTATAAAACACGGCAGATGATGAGCTAAAGCTTAATCTCTGGCGTCACACATTGTATGACGCCTATCGGCCATCCCGTTAATATTGGTAACACATGCGAAAAAGGGTGCCCGCCTATAGTCAAATACTTCAAACGTGGCATTCAATTTTGCCTTTCGCTCTTTTCACAATGTTTACACCAGGATCTTACCTCAGAAACTGGATGCTGGCCTTTGGTCTGCAAATCTTTGCTTGAACCTTGCTGTATTTGAAAGTTGGTGTCAATCAGTATATACCAGTGGTTCTCAACCTTTTCGCTAAAACGAGCCATAACCAGATCTACAGTTTTTTTTATAGAACCGCACTAAAAATATTTTAACACAAGTCAATTGACACGATATGTTTCATTGCAGAACGAAGTCTGTTGCAAAGAATATTAGAGGTGTATTTATCCCTCCATTGTGACTTCACCCACAGAGCAACCCTACTCAAAACGAAAACATTTTTTTTAAATCTGAACTAGAAGATTTGCCGAATCCGTAGATGGTGTGAATAGCACTCTAACTCAATTGGTTGGCAAGTTATGTTGGTGCAAAGTTCTCCAAAAAACGTGGCGCAAGCAGTAGTTTTAAAGGCTACTAGGAGCCGCCCAAAGGGTCCTTGGGAGCTGCATGCGGCTCTCGAAATTGAGGTTGAGAACCACTGGTCTATACTTATTCGTGTAATTGACTGAGAGTGCGGGTGTGATATAAATGCTGCACGCGAAATTTAAGACCGCAGCGTCTGCACTGTTGCCTTTGTAGAAAATTGTAAAGGCAGTAGGACTTGGAACATTTTTCTTAACTGAAAAGCTGTAGTATGGAAAGAAGTTTCATGTGCGTGCATTTCTTGCTTTTCTTACGTGACAACACATTTCAGCGAATTTTCTGCTGCTTTCAGAACGATTTCAAGATGCTCATTTATTATGGTGACGCAGATATGGCCTGTAATCATCTGGGAGGAGAATGGTTCGTCGATCAACTCGGATACCCGGTAAATGCATGCACAGGTTATTAACCTAAAGGGCTTGGAGTATAGGTTCTACTACAGCAACTATTAACTAAGTGAAGTTCTTCGGAGAGCCACTGCACTGAGCTGAGTTTTTCTTATCTTTTTCATCTTTGTTCACATAGTTATCACAAGAACACTCTGATGCCGTCATGCGGATAACAAGAACGTCGTTACGCATGATACTGATGTATTTTATTTCCATTTTTAATCATGTTTATGGGGTTTGCATAACTAACGTGACACGGGCCGAAAATCACATACTACACCTCAATCGTTTCTTGTGCGTTTCTGTATACTGCGTTAGCAACATATTTTGTATGAAAAGAACATGCAAAATGGCACAGCTTCATCATCACGTCAGATTGAACACTGTATTTAGATACGTTTCAAAATTTTCATGACATTGCATAGACTATAATTATGACAAAAACTATATGCTTTTGTGACCTAAAGGTTTTTATAACGTTAAAGTTATACATTGAGTGTTTTCAGGTGATTTGCATACTTTTTCGTAAAAATCAGTTTTTCTTTTATTCAAAATGACCTGTTAAATGTTGTTCGCAATGTCTATTAAGCTATAGTAACTTTCACAAACAGCAAAGCGGTTGCTGATAGCGAAATTTAGTGACACACGATCGTTTGCATTAATGTTTTCCCAGCCAACAATGAGAAAGCTATGAAATATTTATTGATTGACATGGTTTAAATTTGCGGACCTCCCAAATGATATTTTTTGAATCGAAAATGTATATAGATCCAGATACCAATCAAACAGCTGAAATGTGAATGGTATTCTTTTACCAATTACAAAAGTAACCAGACCTGAAGAAAATCCACGAAGTGTGTTTGTAGGTCTCGTTCAGAGTAACAAATTCCGAAAGAGTCTCAGTCGACTTTTCAATGCCCTGAAAAGTATACTGCTGATAACGACCAAGAGGATGGAATAAAGGATAAACAAAAAAAAGTTTTCCTAAAGCTTGCAACGAAATGTTTCAGCCAAACATTGTCAGTCAAAAATAAAATCTTGAATCTTGGGACAAGTGTACTCAAACATCGAATATTTTACAATGCGTTGCTTCAAAGGTACAAATGATAGATTTGTTACCAAAATGTTTTGGGACACAAAATTTTTTGGGACAAAAATTGTAAACACAACCTGCCTCATCTTACCAGCCTAAAACATCGTTTCATATAACAAATTACTACAAAGAACAAACAAATGAACGACACGTGCTGAACTTTTTAACAGCAATGAAATAGATTGCTGCTGTTGTTTTTGTGGCATTAACTTGGCAATGACAGAAAGACATTAATTGCTTTATAAGTGCCTGTATATTTATGACTGCGAAACCATTTCTTTAAATTTTAGTGAAACGCTCAAGATGTAAGGGTGCATTTCTTAAGCTTAGCTCTTTGCACAGCACCTCTTTCTCTGGCAGATATTTTGACTTTTTATCACTACTGCAAACATTGGAAAAATGGGAAGTATGGCATGTTAAAGTAACTTGCATGAAAAACAAACAAATTTACATGCGCAAGAATTGCATGTAAAACAAAAAAATTAGATGAGCAAGAAGCTGCCAGAAAAAATAAATTTTATGAATTACCAAACCACTCAAATGAATAATGACTGTTAAAAAAGGGAGCCGCGCTTTAAAATCTGACATTAAAAGTACTTGCCTTATAGAGAATCACGTTTGCTCACTGGTTGATTGGAGTTTCGTCCAGATGACGATTTGTTTGGTTATGATCAGCTCAGAGACGTTACAACAAGTAGACAGAAAAGTTTTACGACCCATTTTCGGTAGAAATGCTTTAAAAGTATTTCTGTGAATGAAAGATCATGTCGCTCAATAGGCAGATGGTTGAAATTAATGCTCCTGATATGGTTGTCTACGGAAACTGATGTAGAGAAAAACCCTACTTTATAACTTCTCATTATTACATCATCAACTGTTGATCGTGTAGTCAGTTATAGCATTTATAGTTTATTGAATTGAAACTATGGCCTGCAGAGGGATTGTAAAAAGTAAATACCATGTCGCTTAACACTTTCTTGTAAAAACTAATTAAAGTGGCTTAAATGATCAATTTAAATATGTTGAACTATTCAGGGTAAAAATCATTTACAAAGCAAGCATTCTGAACGCGTAAACAGCTAACTGAGCTTGTCTGTGAGTTAATACAGTCATGCTTTCTTGTAGTTTGTCTGATTTCTCGAACAGCAGCTTCACTGATCCTTTGATGATGTTGTAAAAAACAGCAATAAAGTATACAGTCATAAGAAATGTTTATAACAGTTCGTGATTGGCAGTCTTTCAGTCAGTTCATATCAGTTAGTGTTTCAGAATCAGTTATTTATATTCTAATCATTTCTTCACGTTTGTTGTTAGTTAGCTTTCTTTTCATTTTTGCAGGTTTTGTTGTCATGCTTTTCCTGATTGTAGTGGGAAAGTCATCCACCATTAGTAAAGATCAAAATGTATTTTTAATTGTTGTCACGTCTGATAAACTTTCAGGTTTTCGTCTTTTTCTGGTATTTCTTGTATTTCTTGTATAGCTTCAGTTTCTTCATTGAATTCAATTCTTAACACAGTAGTTGATTCATGTTGGAAACATGAAATGTCTCCAACCACAGGCGTCGGAAGAGGGGTTCAGGGGAGCATTATCCCTGTTCGGATTTTGAAATTTGATATTTTCGTATTAATGTTTTGTAAAAACTGTTTTTCTGTTAGTTTTGATCTAGTAAAGTGAAATTTCACCATGATGTTCCCCGCTAGAAACAATTCTTTTTGTCACCACTTGGAACAATCCATTGTTGCCCACACTGGAAAAATTCCTTCCGACTCCCATGGTCCCAAAACAAGGCAACTTGGGTAACGCTCTCGTTTGACTGATAAATACAATTCATTGAGGTTGCTAATAGTATTATAAACCGGCCTGATTTTGGTTGAGTAGAAAGGCATATTTTACCTTTCATAGCCCTATTTAGATGACTTGTTATAATTTTGCAATGTCTTTTTGTTTATGTCAGATAGTCATGCCTCGACGAATGTGGATGATTGAAGATGATGACGGCTCGTATCAAGTTGCTGGATTCTACAAATCTTACGATAGGTTGACGTTTGCCATTGTTAAAGTAAGCTGAAGCCATTTGACCCTTTTGTATCCAATAATGTACAACTTCAATTGCTGTAATTGGACAGTAGGTTGTCAACTAATACAATTTTCTCAAGGAACGTTCCCAGTATCCACTCTACCTCACGAGTGTACAAAACATATTTCTTGGTACTTTCCAAGGTTGCGGAGCCGAAGTCCGGAGCGCCGGAGCTGGACATTTTGCCAGGAGCCAGTTCTCAGATTAAAAATAAGAAGCAATTGGAGCCGGAGCTCTGTTTAAAATTAGGACCGGAGCTGGAGCTATAGCTATTTGAGAGATAGGTCCGTACTTCCAGATACTCACGGCTTTGTCAAATTGACAGACAAGTGGAATCATTTTACCTAAAGCAGAGCTCTTTAAAGCACACTAAACGCGATTGTCACGAGTTACGACACCAGACTGCAGCAGTGGAACTGCGAGTCTTTGATGTTTCCTAGGTTGAATCGTCGCTAAGGCTTTGGCATCGCAGCACAGGCGTGGTGTTACATGTAGATGCAAGAAAAACGTTAACTACCACAATGTCTCTTTCTAGTCAGAATGATCAAACCAGATCTGTAATAGTGTAGCGATCTAAAAAGAACCAAATGATCGTCAGTAGGTATATAATATCCATAGCTTTTGCAGCTGTGCACACAGCGAGTATGATTCAGACGTGCTAACACTGCAGACCTAGGCGTAAAATGCATGGTACGACATTGTGAAGTAGGATTTTTTACTAGAAACCGATAGGCTTACTAGCAAGGTTNACTACTGTAGATTTCTGGCAAAGCTCACTAGGAAACATTGCGTTTACTAGCAGCAGCATAACATGAAAGTGATAACTAACTGGCAGCGAACTACCATTGATTTGCATGGCAGTGCATTTTCAGGAGGATATAAAAATGCAGTGTAAACAAATGTGGGCTTTTCTTGAGGTTTTCATCTGTGGAGGCAAATTATGTTTTCAACACGGTAACCAGTCTTGTTTTCTCCTAAGCTTTGCAGGTTAAATTGTGATTTACATTGCGATTCAACACTGCTTATGATGAATGCAAAATATAAGAAATCAGAAGTTTACAATTATTTTTAAAAAGGCAAAGGTTAAGTTTTTGCTAGAAGCCTTGCTATTTCTTTGAACAAAAGGTTAAACACGCGTTTGTGTTAATGCAAATGTGTTGCACGTTAGAAAGAACACATGAGAGATCTAATTGACTATGTGCTTTGCGCTCTTTACATGGTTGACCCAGGAAAAACTGTCAACTGGAATTGCGAAGAATGCTGCAGGCAAAGCATAAACGAGTGCAAAACATTTGGTCGATTAGGACTGGAATGTGTCGAAGTGCTCGGACACAAATGTAGTTTTCCAAACATCCGTTTTCTTAATTCCGGTCATAAGAGATAACAAAAAGTCACCAGGCATTAAAACAGGAAAAGCGACTGCCGTTCCAGAATTTGTTTATATTACCGTTATCTTGAGTTGTGTTTCTGCTAGTAACTATTCTCTGAATCTTCCGAACCTGTGATTGCTGTTTTTTCTGATTTCTTACGGTAAGAGCGCTGATTGCAAAAAAATTACCAGAATAACCTATTCAAACAAGTTTGGTATATTCTTTTTTGGTGCGCTTGATGTATTTCATTATTCATTCAATTTGAGGCACACCAAGACAATAGAAAATATTAATGTATAAAAACGAACAGAACCCGGAGCTGGAGCCGGAGCCATGTTACGAAAAAAGAAAGCCCCGGAGCAGGGGCAGTGTCCTTTTCACGACGGCTCAGCAGCCCTGGTATTTTTTGTTCCTTTTTATAACATATAGAAAAATGCGTCAGGTTTGAAGAAAGATGCCTTTAAAAAACTTCGTAAATCAGGCAGGTCAGCAATGTTCTACCGACGTAAAGTAAAAACGTGTTTATTTTCATTGAAACACAAATGTAAAACAAAGGTTACAGAATTGGTAACATTGTTGACTTTAATAAGTAAAAGCTATTGGTGCGCTGGGCCAGAACTGTTAACAAGGAAGCAGGGTTGTGCAGTCGGAGGTAAAATATCCGAATCCAACCTTTCAAAAATCTCCGACGCCTTAACAAAAAGTGAATGAAGCTTGGCTGGCAACAATTTTGTAGCAACTAGCACTCAATGGAAATCGTAGTACAGAGCAAGACTTCTGTTTCAACAGAAGTTTCAAAAGCAATTATGCCATTTCAACAGGAATTCCCAGGTTAGGAGTGCGATGTAGAAAATGATCAATTAGACTTCCGGAGTCGGAGTCGGACAAAAAAATTCCGACTCCGGCACCGACTCCCAGTGTTCTTAGGAATCCGAATCCACTCAATACCTTCGACTCATTATGACTCCGACTCCGCAACCCTGGAAGGATGTATGACTGGTAACGAGCATGGCCACCTCTTTTGCTATCTCTAAGTGAGAGATTGGCAATTTTTTTCGTACTGCGGACCGGTTTCAGCCTGGTATTATTTTGCGGACAGGCCCTCAATAAAAAATATTGAATGTTTGGTACATGCAAATTTATTACAACTCGTAACTCATCATGGCACTGATTCAGTCAGAAATCTGTGCTCACTTTGCCGTAGCAAGATGCTCTGACCTGCTTTGATTATGGTAGTCATTGGCACCCGCAATGTGTTCCTCATGTCGGTAGTTCCAGCCACTTTTGAACTAATTTGGCCTTGGTTTCGCACGGCCCGGTAACAATTTCTTCACGGACCGGCACCTGGCCCTGCCCGGTGTTTTCCGAACCCTGTTCTAAGTGACCTGAAAACATGTTGTTGCCAAACTTGCTTCTATTCGTCTGAGCAAAACTGGTGCATTAGTTGCTGCACAACTTTACCGATGCAACAAAATGAAACAAACGTATGTTGATAATAATAAATAGCTGGTAGTATTCCCAAAAGTCAAAAACCTCATGAAATGTTTTTTTCACGCATATTGAAAGAACATTTCAACTGACAAGCTGCTGATGAAGGCTTCAGCCTTCATCAGCAGCTTCAAAAAATCAGATGTTTTCTATTTTGTTAATGCAAAATATGCCACCCATTGAGGGTGGTTGTCTTAAATTGCAAAGCTGGAAAGCTCTTTGCATAAGGCTTAGTTGAAAATGGAAGAAAAATCTAAAAATGTAAAAAAAACATTATTTTCATTTAAGTTTTTCCTAATTATAAAGATTTGTAGCAACAAGAAAAATTACTGAGTTAAACTTTATCATCATAACTTACCGAGATGATACTACACGTGCATGCAACTTTTTTACGTTGTTCTACAAATGATTATTACTGTGGATTAATTGACTGAGTATAACATTATACATCACATCCGAAATATTTCTAATCTTAAGACCATGCACTCCAGACATTTTTTTATTAAGTTGAGTTCATTGACGCAAATGCTAAACAGATTCACGCAGATTACGACCAAAACCCGGGACATCGAAAAAACTCTGCTGATCAGTCAATCTCATTTAGACCAATATTTCTGCAAATTTAGGCGGTTTCATAACTTAGGAATTGACATTTGCATTTACGTGCCACATTTTCTACGTCATTTTAAACAACGGAATTTTATGCTTTCCTTTTTGCAAACAATTCGACATTTCTTTGATTAAGGTCTCCTTTGGTGATGCACAAACCTAACTCACACCAGAACATGTTGCATGTTGAGTGCAGAGCGAATATATAGAGCACCTCATAGAAACCTCAGAGCATAGCCTACATTACAATTGCTACAGATCCCTGGGTTTGGGGCCTGAAAATGTCGTTGAAAAAATGTTGAAACCGTTGAATTAATTGCTTCTGTTCGCTATCAGTCTGAAGACACTTCTGTATGCAGACGTTGTCAGTTATACGCACTGGATAAAATATTTGCATTTCATTATTCGCGAGTGGGAATCACAAAAAGTATTATTGTTGCGACAAATAAGTCAGTGAACTTCATGACACGATAAAAGAAAGTCATGAATCTCACAAAACCTAACCACTGACCAGAAATATCTGCTTTGATCAAGCCGCAAAATTAACTCAGTGAGTTACAAAGAATAAACAAACTACTTTTTCGAAGGCAATAATGTTCACAGAAGAATACTGGCCAAAAATTGAATACTGTAGTACAGTATACATCACAAATGTTTCTTCTGTTCTTCCGCGTACAAGAGGGACACATAAGTTTGCGGTATACCAGAGCAGTTTGAAGCAGCAGGTAACCACATTTTGCGCAATCACCCATCTGTTATGATTGACATTTTCCAGGAAGCTCTGCGAATCCTCTCGGAGTACAAAGATTAACTTGCAGAGTTGCATTACTATGTTGTAGTAAATTCATTATATATGATTCATAATCCTGCGTCACTACACATTTTTAAACGGGAAACTCATGCGCAACTGCAATCTATACATTACATTAAATCAAACAAGTTTGAAATTTCAAAAACGTGCTTTGCCGGCCTTTGATTTAGAATTTGTGTTCTATCTCAAAGAAATGCTTCTGTGGAATTTTCAGATGCTCATATTTGATCAAGATACAAATTTCCAAATGTGTTGACTTCCCGGCATTTTTATTGGTAAATCAAAAAATTTACGGCTAATTCAAAATAAAACTTTGAACTAAACGAGAAAGCGCGCGTGTAAAACGATTTGCAAAAAAAGGAAAACCGCACTTTCACGCAAAAAGGAACTGACCTTCATCGGGGTTGTGATTGCCATGCTAATGTACAAGAGAGCAGCCTGCGGTGATCCAAACAACCTCCACTAGTTAACATTGATTGTTTGACCACAAGCCTTGACAAAGGATTACTCAAGTTACCTCGGAATAACCATTTCCGCCATCACCAAAGCATTCCCTACTTATCTTTCTCAGGTAACTACCTGATAGCTCTGACGAACCGTTACGATAAAGACATAAAATCGTACATTGAAAAATTTTTAGCTTTGCTTGTGGCTTACCAAGAATTCTAAACCATTTTCTAAGCGGTGCTGAGCGTTTTTTGGTCTAGGAGCAAAGCTGCCTGTCAATTTGGTTGCACTTCAAGTTACGATCTAGCAGCGGCACACTAAGTTGGTGCTAAACATTTTTAAGTAAAAATAACACTATTATTATTTCGTCAATTTATCCATCACGGCTGTTGCAACAAATGCTGATTTTGTTAAAAATTGGTTCACTGTGTGGAACATATGAAGTTGTAGAACATATGTAGTGTAGTTACTGTAAATTGCATGAAAAGCCTATTTCTTTCTTGCAAATATGCACTTTTTTGTTTTGTTTTATTCTTGTTCATAATCAAATTTTATACTGTTAGTTTTGTGCAATGTTACATGATGTAATGTTTATTATAACAGGGAGCTGGACATATGGTTCCTGCCGACAAACCACGTGAAGCTTTTGCGATGATTCAGCGGTTTCTCAATGACGAACCCCTATGATGTTTTCAAACAGCTGCTATAAATAACAATTGTTGTTCATACAAATGTACCACCTTTGGGCAGCAATAAATTCCTAAGGCGTCAAGTGTTTCTTCTGCGACTTCACACAGAGCACGTTTTAAGTAACCAAAGTTTCAAGCTAGAGCAGTGGCTCTCAACCTTCTTGGTCCATGGATCTCTTTGCTATGCTGACACCGTATGAACAACTAGTCGAAATTGTATTGCACATTTTCTAGTGAACGTTTTATCAAGGATTTACGGGACTCTCTATGGACCACTAGAAATTTCAGGTGAACCACCGGTGGTCTAACTGGACCACGTTGAGAATTACGGAGCAAGAGCAAGGAGCGTTCTATCATTGCTGGGAACCTAAACGGTTGTTGCCGAAAAGGCTAACATAAAATTGATTTTTAGGAGCAGCTGCATGTGTTTCCTGAAAAACTATATATCAATAGATCATTAACAACCCCCATGAAGGACCACACCACTAAAAGCTTTATTTCTGTACCGTTGTTTTGTATGTCTTGATAAAGCTGCTGTGGTTTTGTCAGACCTATTGAGAAGGTCTTTCTGCTGCAATTACTTGAGTTAAATGAACATATTTTTTCCCCACAGAGCGAAGCAAATACCCTACTCTCGTTTCATACAAGACGGTAATGTGAGGTGCATTCGTTTACGTACCAGTGCCGCCGGCAAGCAACTTGAAAGAACGCTTTTGCTTTTCTGTCCTTGTTGGCTCGTCCATTGTCTGCCTCGGTATAGCGCTTTAATTGTAGGTTTCATTTTTATCTTTATTATAAGAATAAATTTGTACAACTGTTGCTTGTATATTCTCTGGTTTGGGGACTTTGTGTTTACTTTTGTCTGCCAAGTTCACGTGTAGTTTATGTTGCAGCGTGTGAACAGACATAAGTCCTAACACACGTTTGTCAAACGAGAGACATTTATACTTAGACTCAGGAGCAGGGTTCAGATTTCGGGACAAACGAGAAATCCCGGATTTGTACTCAACAGTCTGGGGATTTTTTTGGATTAACAATTTCTTACAATATTGATACATCAACAGGAACGTTTCAAGAGTGCTTTTGTTAAAGGCGGATTTTACTAGCAAAATAGCCACGAGCCGAGAATGCGCGTTCAACTTCAACTGACGTAGGCGTGATAGTTTTGGGCGTTTCAAAGAACCTCTCCAAGGTTGTCTGATAGTTTTGCTGGTCCCCTATACCGAAGTCCAAATTATAATTAAAACAATGTGTCTAAACTTGAATAAAACGAACCACCCGTAGTTACATTGGACTTCGAATGTGTAATGAACCCAACGTGTGCAGCTAGGGTTGCCAGAAAACTGGAATTTTTTTCAAGGACATTTTGTCGTTTTGTGATAATCGAAATGTTACTTCGTGCCTACTTTGATTAGTTTTCAGGTACAGTGGTGTAGCACATTTTGTTGAACATACATTACTGAATAACAATGGGTAATCGACCACATTTATTAAGAACGCAAAGCAATTACTGCATGTACATTGAACAAGTACAGTCGAGTGTATGCAGCACAGGGGTAACAGAATGTGCGCAAGACTATGCCTACACGATAGCAAATGGACTATCATGTTCACTTTTTATTACACAACTGTTTCAGATTGAATAAATCTACACGTTATTCTATTCAAGTACATTGTTTAATCTTGACTGTTGAACGTTCAATGTAATCACTGGTTCAATAATGAACAATTTCATAACTGTTTAAGAAATTTCACGGACGCCGGAAAATTCTCAGGGACAATGAAACGTTTTGCAAGGATCAAGAACATAACCAGTTTTGATAACTAATTCCAGCGAAGTCCTTGGCGTTCAAGGACGTCCGGCAAACTGGTGCGTTGCGGCTGCAAGTGCGTTGTACAGGCCTGCGATTTATCTGCAGTGCGTTTTGGCGATTGAGAGCGGGCGCCTCCCGCGGATAGCTAACGGCATTTTGTGAAGGCGTTCAGTTATAAACCTCGAAGGGCTCGCCGCGCGGAGAGGCGACGTAGCAAGTTTTTCAGGAAATGCGATAAGAGAGTTTTCTTGTTTGTTGTTTTGTTCCCACCGAGGCCGTCGCATACGAAAAAGCTATACCGTAAAAATAATACGTGTCACAAGCCCCAAGTCGACGTTTTGCGCTTCGGCCAACCATCTAGCAAAGAGAGACAGTTGGAATCGGTTTCCCAGCCAGACCGCGAGGGAGACCCCACACAAGCAAGCGGATGGAATGAACGAACTGCCAGGAAACATCTTGTCAAGTGTACAGTAAGTTTTTTTTATAACCTGATTACCTTCTTCAGCGTGTTACTGCCCAAGAGGTATGGGAAACTTTTCAACTTCAACGGAATATTTTGATGATATCCGAGATCTGCACCAGCATTTTACCGCTTCCTGGAAAATTAAATTTGTTACATACAAGTGAAAAGGTTTCCATCACTTTTACCTCAAAAAGTAGATAAGAGTTTTCAATTTGCATGGAAATCACGCAAACAAGCTTCAAAGCGTATAAACGGAAGTGTAGATGCTAGTATCACTAACTGGTACGAATCAAGTCAAACAGTTCGGCGAATGATAACAGCATAGAATGTTTTCATACTTACATGAAGCACAATATTTATTAAAAAATGGATCTTTTCACAGCAAAGAATCAACCTTTTTCGTCGACTCCATCAGGGTCGTCATCTAGACTAAAAATACCGCGTAAGCGGTGAAACCGATTTACCCTTAATCCACCCCTGTGCGCTTGAGCCTGGTTCTGCTGACTCGATAGAAACAAGATTTAAGCAAATTACTTCGCCATAGTCTAATCGCCATGACGACAAGTTTTCGTTTCGACAAACGTGTCGTATCGTCCAATTGTCATTGCACCAACTTATGCTATGCATGTTTGTGCTTAGTTGTAGTTTCATTCGGTAATCGGAGATACTCGAAGATTGATTGGGTCTATTTTTGGTCTGGTGCTTCCGCGAAAGACGAGGTCCAGCGGTGGGTTCTGCAACGATAAGATCATGCCTTATCTTTGTGTACCTGGTTTCCAATTCAGCATTAGTGCGTGGTTGAGAATGCCTTGTGGAAAAAAGCGATTAAAATCTCCAAACACTCTACGAATTTAAAATCAAAATGTCTGTTGCATAAGATAAATTTTGTTTTGTTGAAATTTCAGAATTACATTCGAAACGTAAAAGAATTTCATCTAAAAATAAATTCTTGATTTTTATAATTTTGATGAAATGTATTTTCGCCAAGAGAATGAACTTGAATACATTTGAAAACGCTTTCAAGAAAGTGTTACATATTCCTTTGTTGTCAAACAAAGAAAAATGAAATCTAAAAAAGTTGCGTTTTATTTCATACGAAAAGGAGTTTTTTTAAGCAAAACATTGCTTGTTTGTGGCAGGATAAGTACTTATTAATTGAAACTGACAGGAACTGTTGTGGCTGTGCCTAAACATAATGTAAAAGGTTGATGCATAATTGGTTCAACGTTGGGTGAGAAACACGAATGAGTTTGGGATACTTGCAGCTTGGTTCGTACAAATCATCTGAAACAGACTAGCGGAGGATGTTTCCGATAGAACAGGGTGTGCGACCTTTTACTATTGCCGGCCGCATTACTTTTATTATATGAAGTACGGCCACCAACGAGTTCGAGTTATATTTGAGATACGTTTAATTAAAGAATAGGTTTTATCCGGTATATGTCATTTAGTGGTGCCTAAAGGTATAATAAAATCTCAAACATTTTAACGAATTTATTAAAAGAAAAGTTTGGCCGACTGATTCGTGTCGACTGATTTTCTTTCCTTGCGTTTGTTTTGCTTCAATATACGCCAGCACGGCCGCCCGCCAAATCTTATATTTTAAATTACATGTGGACGGCCGCAAATTTCATTATCGAAGGCCGCATGCGGTCGTACGGCCGTAGGTAAGATATATACAAAATCATAAATTAAGTTTAACTGGCGTCACAACAAACAAATAGCGTTGTACCGCACCGATCCAGCAAAGTTTGCTTCTCAAAGAAAAAACTACCGGAGCAGCTGCTGGTCTTGTTTGGTTTCCGTCACTACGTCACTACATTGAACGTTGTGAATCAGCTAGACACAAAATTACTGCCACGTTTCAAATCACATTAGTTTTTTATCAAGCAAGACAATAAAGTACCATCAAGGGAGCACAGTCGCAAGGCAAGTAACATTCAGCATGTCTGTCAACTTACTGGTGTATCCTCAGTGGTATCAAGACGAAAGTTCAGTAAAATTTTGCAGATGGCCATTTTTACTTCCACCAGAGCAAATCGCATTCCGATACAATTTCGAGGGCCTACTCCGAATGGTTGGAAAATCATGGGATCGATTTTACTCATGTCTTCCATTCTGTGAAAAGCGTATTTGTTCGTCAGTAGTTAGTTCATAGTAGTTGCTCACATATGTTTTTAGTTCTACGTTCTTGAGATCACCAATAGGATCTTGAGATCACCAATAGGATCTTGAGATCACCAATAGGATCTTGAGATCACCAATAGGATCTTGAGATCACCAATAGGATCTTGAGATCACCAATACGATCTTGAGATCACCAATACGATCTTGAGATTACCAATACGATCTTGAGATCACCAATACGATCTTGAGATCACCAATACGATCTTGAGATCACCAATACGATCTTGAGATCACCAATACGATCTTGAGATCACGAATACGATCTTGAGATCACGAATAGGATCTTGAGATCACGAATAGGATCTTGAGATCACCAATAGGATCTTGAGATCACCAATAGGATCTTGAGATCACCAATACGATATTGATCACGAATAGGATCTTGATCACCAATAGGATCTTTAGATCACCAATAGGATCTTTAGATCACCAATAGGATCTTTAGATCACCAATAGGATCTTTAGATCACCAATAGAATCTTGAGATCACCAATAGGATCCAATTGCAATCCAAAGACATTACAAGTCGAACGTCAGCACATTTAAGAAAAAGTAACATCAAAACTGGTTTTCAAACCTACCAAAGTGAGTTTTTATTATCTATGATCCACAAAGACCGAATGCTCATATTTTTCAAAAACAAAATTTTGACTTTCATGGTTTGTGCACTTACCAAAGCTTGTACGAATTTTACTTTCGGGTTTCTTTTCACAGGAGACAGACTAGGTTTAAACGCTATTAAAACTGCTACCGATGCAAGAAAATTTCTCCTTCATGTCGGGGTTTTGAGTGTTTCCACTGTTTGTATTTAAGTTATTCCAGAGCGACTGATCTGACAAAGCGACAACGGCAAAAGAAAAAAGCTAGTCAGAAAGTTTAGAGAACGAACCAGCAGCTTGACCTACTTGCCTGTTAAGCAATTACTAGACGTAATAACAGTCACTCGTAAGGACTAAAATTGTAAGCTAAGAGAGACGGACAAGCCAATCTTCCAAGGCAAAGTTGAGTGAAAGCAATAAGATAATGCTGGAAAAACACAACATGACTCATCGAAGTTGTGACTGATACTGCTGAACCTTCCACATTTCGCGCTTTTCTTTTGCCGGTGTCTGAGGACTTTAGCGATCAAAACTTCCACTGCATTCAGAAAAAGCGACGGGTTTTCCCTATGGGCAAAGCTACTTTTTGTCAGTGTGTAGCAGCGCCGGAACCCGTTGCGTTCTTTTTTTGCGGCAATCAATGGCCGCAGAAGATGGCACTCGTTTTTATTCAAAACAGAGTAAATTAACAAATGTGATGGCAAAATTACGGCAGGATTTCTGGCTCCTGAGAAAATCAGCAAAAGCGTCATTGTTTTAAGGGGAACCATGAAGAACTTTTCCTAGTTGGCATATCGTTCGTTTGGCCATTATTTAGTAAACAGGTCCGTCAAGGCCAGTGGCGAATTTAGGGAGGGAGACTGGGGCGATCGACCCCCGAAAACGTACGAAGTAACTTCATTCACCCACAATTTTGTACAAATCGGAAAACAGCATTCGCGATATAAGGGCATTTTGTCAATTGTTTTGTCACAGCACTACTGTGACGTATACTTCTCTCTTACAGCAGCAAAGCGGTTATGAGACTTGATTGCCAAATATTACTGGAATCGCCCCCCCCCCTTGCCTGACTGGCTGGATCCGCCCCTAGTCGGCACTACTGAAAACAAGTACCCATTATGAAAAAACACATGTTGCTTCACAAACAAACGTGTGTTATTTTGTGAACAAGCAGCGGTTTGCTTTGGCAAAAAAAGCGAATATGGTCTTATACCTCTCAGGTTTGAATTCCAACGGCTCGTCCCAGTATTCTGGATCTCTCGTCAATCCATACACAGGGATATCGACAATGGATCCTTTCGGGATTTTCAACCTCTTTATAGCAATTTCTTCCTCACATAGGCGACTGTTTCTGTTTCGATCAAAAAACAAGTTGAAATACAAAACTTCCAAAATCCTTTCTCTTGTTTGACCAACAAGCAAATTATCAAATCTGCAGCGCTTGTTTCAAACGTACATCTCAAATCCTTAATCCACTAGCTATTTCGACAGTGGAAAAAATACTGTGCTAGATGTGCCTTATAAATTCAGCGAAAATGCCAACCTTGATTTCGGCCACTTGCTGAAATTCGGATTGGCACCTTTCTAGAAATGTTCGGCCTGTTGATGACTTCGTGCGATAATTAACAAACAATTTTTCCTCCAGGATCACGGTAAGCAACTTTTAGCAACGTAGAACTGTTTCTTTTGATTTGTTTTTGTTCTGATGTCTATATTTTTTTACTCTCGGTAAGTTGCACTGAAGATGTTGCAATGGATAGCAGGAACAGGGAAGATTTCACGCAGTCACACTATATTAGAAATTTTTTATTTGTTCCCAACCTCTGCATTGAATACCACTACCAAAAAAAGTAACAAATCTTTTCAAATATCGAGTAAAATTTTCGCTGTTAGTAAAGTACAAGCAGTTTCTGCAAACTCTACTTCCAAATAAAAATCATACCTTACTAAAGCAGGGTAAAGTCTCATCGTTTCATTGATGCACATCATCAGGTACTTCATGCTCTTTAATGCTTCATAATTCAGACCACCCTGCAAAAGATTACGAAAGAGCCATGCAACCAAGGTTTCTCCATAGTTTTGCCTTAATAAGGCAACGTTCCATCTCTACTGTATATACAGTACACGGAACTTCGCGTTTCCAAAATTAAGGCGTGGTTGCAATTTTCATTTAATTTGATTAATTAGTTCCGATCTTTGCAAGTTTTTTTTTTTGGGAACAACAGACTTCTTATTTTGTGCGCAAGAAATTAAAATCTGTCGAAATACAAATAAACCAGCTTCTCTTGGCTGGAGGCAAAAAAGCGAAAACCGGAGAAAACCGGTTTTATCCAAAAAACATTGAGACTTGTACTTGTGGCGACGCCTTAAAAACTGCAGCGCGATTTCTTTAACCACCACATAACGTTTCAATGCGTCAAGAGTTAAATACAAAACTTGAAACAGATTGAGAGAGAAAGGTGCAAATGCAAGTAGAAAAACATTTCCGTGGAGGAATACTACTGGCTACTGTTAAGCTCTTCAACTTATTTTCTTCAAAAAAAGTCAGAAATGCAGTGCGCCACAGCACATAGATGCATTGCCACGACTACGTGGTCAACACCACGTTGAGCGCACTTTTTCTTACGTGATTTTCCACGGCGTCTTTTATTTCTTGACGCAGTTTCTCCTGGCACGATTTGTACGAAGCAATGTTGTAAGCGAGAAACTGCATTACCCCGGATGTTGTTTCGTACCCGGCGAGGATCATAATCATGCTGTTGCCAACGATCTCACTTCGCGAAAGGCCTGAAACATGTTCAGCACTGCTTGTTCTTTCAGAAGCGCAAGATGCTGCACGGGCTGTGGTTCATGTTGCGTACGACAGATCTACTCTGTTTCTAAACATTATTTGGCAAAGACATTGTTTTGAGACACTTGTAAACGTTTTTTTCACAGATTAATGTATTTTGTCACCTATTGCTTGCACTTGATGCTGCTGTTAGCAATATCAAGCATTTCCAGCTTGTGATGGAAGTGATTGATTTTCAAATATATTTACAAAATCTTAACAGCGTCTGATTTTACCTTGTCACATTTAGCCAATTTTTTGCGACGCCTTCACTGAGAAAATTTGCAAAACAACACAAATGTATGCACATTCACATTGTTTGCGGCACTTACCTGACGTGTACGCACATTGAATAAGTTTTGCTGATCTACAGCATTAGGGATCTGCGTTTCTGCATGCGCAAAAGTTTAAAACTAAAATTCGTAGATAAACAGTGATCGCATACGTTGGAACAATTGAAACAAACAAAAGCGTTTTCTGTCATCTTCGATTTGAAGCATTTGCTATTTTTTCAATCACTTTTTTCACCACAGCGTTTCTTCATTCACACCGCAGGTTCACCTGATTTTAGAGAAATGGGAAAAAGTATTCGTCAAGCGGGTAAAACCATGGGGTCACACGGTGCTAACAACAGGATCACTCATGAAAGGATACGTTATCGTGTGTTTTTTTTTTGGTCTCCAACAAAATGCAACTCAACTCTAGGGTAAGCAAATATTTACGCTATGACAGAAAGGTTTGTACACATGACAAATAACAAACTGATTCTACGCTGCTTTCCCCTGCCTCTGTATCTTTGAGAAAATGATCTTAAAAAGGATATGAGCAAGTTGAACCCAAAATCAGGAGTTACGTTTGAAGATGAAAAAATGTAATGGAAACAAAATCTCGAAACGAGAGCAATTAAACTGTGAAAACAAGTCCCACAATAGCTCGGTATACGCAATAGGTATTGAACTATTCACGCTTGTTTTTAAGTTGTACACCTAAGGAAATCATTGAGGCTGACTTAACGTAATTTTAAGTTTTACTATCACTGCGCCAGAAAGGAAAAACTAAAAATTCAATGACTCCACAAAGAAAACTAAACTCATTGTCGGCCTACGGACCAAATCTCCACATGTGTGATTATGATGACGTTTATCAACTGACGTTGAATATTTCAGAATATTTGTGACGAATTTCGAAAGAAGGCAAGGTTATTAAAAAAACAAACAACGCAGATTAAAAAAAAAAACAACATCGAAACTCGTTGTTTGTTTCTTTCTGACTTCTTATATCAGTATGAATGCAAGAATCTTTTCATTATAAATTGTGACTTAACGCATTTCGTAGCTTATATACACACGTATATATCCGATACACGCGTTCTCGTGTTGTTCGATTCCCTTGTGATATGGACCATGAGTCTGACTCAAAATAAATATTATTATTAATAATAACAGCGTATCTAAAATTCAAATAAAAAAAGGTGTCTTAAAAACTTTGCGAAAAGAGTTAATGTGACATTCCTTCTTTTGAAGTAGTCGTTTAGCTTGCTGTGTTTACATACTCGTATAATATTTACATTTAGTGATCATAGACTTAAGATATATCTCTTTGTTGTAGATATAATTCACCACCTCAAGAAACAAGAATTTCCTGATTTGCAGAAACTGAAATATTGTGATGTTTTTGTGTATGGCATATGAAAATAGGTTTGCCTTGGAAAGATGTGTGAATTGCTGACAGCATGCTACACGAGGCATATTGCAAATTTGCAATAGTTGTTGTCTGAACCTTACAGCTAATCAAATGAGAAAGGTAGGTGAAACAAAGTTTTGAGCATTATGTGGGCTTAAACGCGCAAGTTGTTTACCGTCCAAAGAAACATATTTCACCGAAAGACTGTACCTTTCGATAGATTACCTTACTCGGTACTTATTTTGGCCGAGTGAGGGCAAGACTAAATAATTTCTACTACTAATTACAACATTTGATCATTGCACAGTTAGTAGACAAGCTCATTGTCATTGAGTTAAAGCAGATATAATTTACCCATCCTTGCACCAGACTAGGGAAGAGACTACACGGTAATGACTCTCATTAAAGTACTTGCTCACTATCCAATCAATGTTAAGATCGTTAATGCCAGTCACCTCACATGACTTAATTTCTTTGGTACTGAAGCACTTGTAAGTTAACTGTTGCAATGTTTCATAACTATGAATTTTGACATATACAATTGCAAAAGCATGCTTTGCAGGTATGATTGTAGAACATGGTGAATTGGTAATAGTTTTTTGATTTTTTTTCCACGGTGATTTTTTGTGTTGGTGAATTGATCTTAACCTTGAAAATAAGCCTTAACATCCGCAATAATGAAATGTTAACTCCGTATTACGATCATAAGCTCCAGCCTTACAGCAAGCTTTCGGGGAATCAGCCGACTGGGCTCTGCTTTTATCTTTTCCCTATGATTCAAACTTGCACATACCTGTATTCAAGTAACTTTACTCCATAGGTGAAACAAGCAAGGAATAAATCGGAAAATTTAAATAGGAAATCGATTTCACGTAATACTACGCATCGTCAGTCCCTGGACTGACGATGCGTAGTAGAGACGGCCGCCCACCGCCCATAGTCCGCAACATCCAGCCCATTAACCGCTCGTGGACCGAGGACTTTATTCTTTTTCAAACTAGCGCTAAACAATTGGCATACTTGTCTACGCCAGGGATATTTTGCCTTCCGAGGCAAAATACCTGCTGAGACTATTTCGCCTTTTGTGGAACATGATTGGTTGAAGTGGTCATGACATGTGACAAGCACATTATACAAAGTTACATGCTTGGATTAGTGTGTAAACCTGAAACCCCAAACCTAAACCTAACACCCTCAACCAGATCCGGGGGTAGCTTCGCTGGGCTTAGCCACCCCATACAAAAGCTCCAAGCTCCCCCAAACTGTAATAGGAAACACATGCTGCATAAATCAGTGGAGTTTTTGTCAATTTCAGAATGTCAAGACCCCTGCACAAACGTAAAGTACCCCTATTGAAGACTTTCCGGCGACGGTTCTGCTCTCAACCAAAAACTCTCAACCTAAAATCTTTCAAATCTAAAAGCCTAAACCTACAAATCTAAACGCAAAACCCTCAACCTTACCTATACAGCGATTGTGATTTGTCACATATATAAAAAACACTTGTAGCACGTTATCAAACCGTTGCGTAACACGTTCCCTCCAACAAGCCAATCAGCACCAAAATCGCTGACCGTCACGCTCATGAAAGACGTTGTCGCCACATAAACGAAAAGTTTCTTACAAGGTGTGCCTGCCAGTCGCGCCTGACGGAATGCTCACATGTGGGAAAGCAAATTTGCCTGAAAATGCAGCATCAGCAAAAGAATGCAAGCAGATGCCAAGTGGTTTCACTCGTTTTTATTGCCACCGAGTGGTCTTTTACATAAAAAAAATTATAGGTTTTTAACACTAGCGGGCGGCTCGTTGAAATCCAACCGTTAAAAATATTGTCAGCGGCCCGCTCGTTCAACCTCAGCGGCCCGCCCAATAACCGGACCATCTCTAATGCGTAGTGCTACCTGAAATTGATTTCCTATTAAAATTTTGGCGACAGATTCCTTGCTTATCTCACATGTAGAGAGTAGTTACTGGAATATCTCCGTACTAGTATATTTTTCTGTTTCGATGTGTAATAATTACAGGCATCTTCATGCTTGCTTTCCAAATATTAAACAACACTTTCAGATTCCCCGTAAGTACAGGGTCGTTGGGAATGCACGCCATCAGAGTTTTGGCCTTTTAAAAGAAACAAAATCTACCTTTCAAAGCACTTTTGAGATCATCTTCATTCTGTTCGCAATCCAACATGCATTTCAATATATCCACTCTCTGCAAAAAAATTTTTTGAATAATTTAATGTTTGTTTTAAACTTCTCAAAAACGAAATCTGTTACGACAAAACACGGCGAAAATAATCTCACGAACCCTGCTAAGGTAACTTCAAGGTATGATGGGATCCAAAATTAGATAACTTGTTTCCGGGACACGTGACCTCGTAAGGTTCGGTCAAATTAATTTTGACTTCTCCGAATCGACGTTTATCCATTTCCAGTACAACATAGTATGTGAGCAGTGAAACGCACATCTCATATTCATGGGCATCGGAAGGGGGTGCCAGGCCCCCCCTGGAATTTGAAATTTTCAGTAAAAAAAGGTTGTTTTTAGTTTTGAGTGGGAAAAAGCAAATTTCACCACTTTTGGCCCCCCTGGAAAAATTTTGGAAAAACACCATAGTGCCCCGCCCCTGCTAAAAATCCTTCCGACGCCCATGCTCATATTAACACTAGAATGACCGGAAATTCAAACTACCTACTGTGGTACGACCAAATGTTTTTTTGTGTAATTTTTCCGCTTTACCGAATTAAACGAAGCTAAAAACCAACACGCAGGTCTGCAAATGATGTCAGTAAGTCATTCTTTATTACTGCCATATTTGACCCATTTTAGAATCACTTTTGCGAAACATTTTTCGCAGATTGCTTCTGCACAGATGCAACATATCAGAGTAGCGTTGTGTTGCGACATTTGCAAGGTTGTTTTTTTGCGGAAGGTTCCAGTTCCCTTTCAGCGAAATCAGCACTATGGTTATTTGGCGATGTTCCATAAAGCTCTCTATAGTTACGCGTTGCATGGTATCCGCAATAGAGCCACCTGGACAACTAATCCTCGAACTTCACATTTCTTTATATAGCACACAGCCATCGATGATTGTAAGGACAATCACGATGCAACAAACACATCAAGGCCATCTTCGTCTTGTTGCCTTACAAAATACTTGTAAATGCCTTTACAGAATACTTGCCTGAAAAACGTCACTCGAACCGTAGCGATCGCTTCTGAACATGTTTTATTTCATAACAAAACCAAAATAAAAGTGGCGATCAGATGAAAGCTGATCATCGTCCACTTTTGTTTTGGCTTTGTTATGAAAAAAAACATTTTCAGAAGCAATCGCTGCGGTTAGGGTGGAGTGCGCTCAGCAATGCTCACTGTGATTGCAGACTTTACTTTTTTGCATTGAATTCCGGCACGGCGAGTCAAACACGACTCGGCGGAGCACACACCGGGGTGTGCTGGGGGGGCAAGGGTGCGGGGGGGGCACGGGTCGGGTGCGGGGAAACCCCTGCAGAGCAATGCGTGTGGCGGCTGGATAAGAAATTCTTTGTGCAGGAAACTGTATTTGACCCAATGCGTGTGAAATTGTGAAAGTGACACGAGCAAGAAACTGTGGCGCAAGGGTGCTTGCAGTGCAAAGGGGATGGTGGTACAAGGGCAAAAAATTTCCAGGTCAATCGAGCTTTATGTGCAAGCCAAATAAATACTTCAGTGCGAATCAGCGAAACTGCTTCAGGAACTTACCTTACTTCAGCTGTTGGTCGAACCTCATCGAAGCAGTGTGGTTTACTAACTGCGGCGCATGTTTTCAGACCTAACTCAAGAACATTTTTTCATATTTTCATCCTTAAAAATGTTTTTGAAATTGCGACATTTTTAAAAGTTTTTCACGTCAATAAATATTGCAAAGTATTCTGAGTGAAAACGCAGTCTCGCCACAGGCTTGCGTACAGCACGGACAACGTTTTGCTTACCTTCGTGTAAAATAGGACAATATTTTGTATGACTTTGAATGATTTGTGACAGAATTGGGACGCTCATTATGAGCCAACGTCAGATAGACATGACTGAGAAATAAACCGCCACTACGCCAGTTTGCATATTAAATTAACACTCGTTCACACAATGATTGTACAAACACTACCCACTGGTTTCACAAAAAATCATGCTCACTTCTTTGAAGTCGGCGCTACCTTTTTTCTTTATCATGGCATCAATCAGAGAAGCGTAGTAAGTAGTGATTTCACGAGGAAACAAGTTGTATTTGAAAAACTCTAAAATCTTTTCAAATGTTGGCGATAAAACTGCAAACAAGAAACAAGATGCAACTTGGAAAACGAAGAGCAAACAGAATAGAAGAAAAAGTGTTATATTTTAGGTGCGGTTTTACAATTTGAATGTTGCCAATTCCTGGAAGCAACTGCCTACATACATGGCCCATGCCGTCGCTTTCGCGGCGACCAGAACGACGAAGACACGAGAACATTTTGCGGAAAGTTCTTATAAGTTCTTATACAACGCAATTGCGAGTACCGACAATGCACAACACAAAACTTGTCCTTCCAGTGGCATCGACGATCGCCCGGGCAGAGATTTGTTTA
>JGI24159J19872_10001677_pt1 | contig 24969 bp, 15 predicted proteins | sample Ectturendosymbi4_FD_19872 | JGI IMG/M metagenome (IMG submission 19872)
AGTAAACAAACGTAAACAAAACGCAACATAAAAGACACACAACGCGTAAATTAAAAAAAACAAAAAACAACACGACAACAGGCAGCAATGTAATGTAATTTAGCACCTTAAGCAGACCAAGGCGGGACACCGATTGCAAGCTATCTGCAAGTAACTGCAGTGCGAATGCCCCCAGCACTCACAAAATGAAAACATCTTCCTACTGATGGGCGTCGGAAGGTGGGACAGGGGGACATTGCCTCCATGGATTTTGAAATTTGACATTTTTCTATTACACTTTAAGCATGAAAAACTGGTTTTCTTAGTTTTGAGAAGGAAAAAAATGGAATTTCACGACTTTCGACTCCCCGTAGAAAGATCTTTATGGCTACTTCTGGAAAAATCCGCTAACGGTCTAGTAAAAATCCGTCCGACGCCCATGTTCCTAATTACGGTAGATTTTAGTGCTGACTCTTCCCGTAGCAGCTGGAATGATTTCAGATTTAATGCAGGATAGGGTTTCAAATAACATCAGATGAAAGTTGAAACACTTTCAGACTCTGTAGGCCTATAGGTAGGATTCTGATTAGTTGACAAAACTGTTTTTTAACTCGAAGGCACGGTAGTGTGAAATCATTGATGAAAACTTAAAGTCTCTACATAATTATGAATGAACCGTCACAATACATATTCAATCATCACAACTAAATAAAGTATCTAGAAATGAATGCTATTGTTGATTAACAGTGTCTGTGGCCCATAGGTATAGTAAGAGCAGGTAAAGTTTTGGGGGTGCGAAAGATTTTTGCCCGAATTTCCCCAAACTTGCCCGAAAAGTTTTCAGGCAACTCTTTGTGTGAATAATTCTTTCCACACAGATTATGAACACCTACTTTTGGGATGACTTCCAAAAATCTGTTGGCCAACTTGTTTACTGCGCAGATATTTGGGTTCTTTTTCTTGCTATGAGTTTGCCTGTGTATCATTCAAGTGATTAGAGAATTTTTATTGCTAGCTTAAAAATAAACCTAAAATGTGTCTCATCTCGTAATGGTAACCGCTATGTATCCATCACTATTGGATACTATATCGTACTGAACGGGAATTACGTAAATATCATGGTTGCACTTGCAATCTTGAAATATCGTAGCACTAGTGGTTGTTTTGCGTGGATTTGAAAATGTGAAAATGGGGAAAGGTTACAACTCTTTGTTTGGGAAATTTACGCGAGCATTTCACACCTTCTGCTATAATAGATCGTAGTTTGTTAAAAATATTCAGTGCAAAAGAATGTTTGTTGTTGTTTTCCGTGGTGCAAGTTCTACTGTAGGCTTCTAATGAGAGGAATAACGGCTTCACTATACAGAAGGATTTCAGAACTGGAAGATTACTTTGGGGGTCGAGCAAGTAGGGGGTTCGAGAAACAAAACTGGAGTAAGTCGCACTCTTTTAGCATATGTTTCTGCAAGCAGTTGACTATCTCAGGCTCAGGCATCCAGCCATTTGTTCTGCAAAAAATAGTGTTCTCAAAATTCCTCAAAAGTGTTTGGACTAAAAAGCTACGTTTACTATCATCTATATAGAAGAATGCTACCTTTACTATCAAAACAAAACCAATGTTTTACTGTCATCTATGTTAAAACTGTGTAGCTCCCAGTCGAAAACTCTTAAAGTTGTTCAGAATATTAATACAAGCGACTGGGTCAGCAAAGATCATTATACGGGGTACGAGTTATTATTTTACTTTCCTCAAACGGAACTCTATTTACATATATTCTTTGCTTAAGGTTACGTGAAATCAATTTCCTGCAAAATTAATTTGCTCGATTGATTCGCTTGTTAGCCATCTTTGTGAAGACTATTTCGCTTGGTAGCCATCTTTGTAAAGACTATTTCGCTTGTTTGCCATCTTTGTAGAGAGTTACTTGAATATTGATATGTGCAAGTTTTAAATCATTGTAAAATGAAGAAGGCAGAACCCAGCCGACTGATTCCTCGAAAGCTTACAGAAAACCTGTAGCTTTTAATTGTACTGTATATGCATGAATGATAAAAAGGTGTCAGAGTACACCAAGCTATTGCTTATGAGATGAATCGTAAAACTTACCCTTCACTAAGCTGAAGTTTAGCAATGAATGATCAGAAGAATCTGAGGTATTAGAAGTTTAGTGATGTGTGATCAAAAGAGTCAGAAGAGTGATCAGGAGAATCAGAATTTGTATGATCAGAAGAAAAGATGGCAGAAATGTTTCTCAATCTAAAAAATAACATTTTGAAAATGAAATAATGAGGAATGAAAGTTTCTACCAACGCTCTGTTTGAGTCATAACGGCGTGTTTCCGTCAATGTGGGGCTGTTGTGTCTTGTTCGATAAACTGGCTTCAGATAGTGTTGAAATTCCAGTGAAAGCTATTATTTGGGAACGACGTATTTTTCAGTTTGTAATTGTCGCACCTTGTGTTCTAATTTATTGATTTCAGCCTTCAGTTTGTTTGCTTTTTCTGCTCTTGCTTTTGCCTTTCACTCATAAGCAGTGCTTGCAGATTGTAGGACTGTGGATGCGTAGTGTTACGCGAAATCGATTTCCTGCAAAAATAACTTGCTCGATTAATTCGCATGTTTATCACCATTTTGCAAACTAGTTACTGGAATTCATGCAAGTATTTGGCGTTTATGCAGAGGAAAACGGTGCTGTGTTAACATCCTGGAACGTTAAATAGCAAGTTAGTTTTAACTTACTTTGCCCAATGATATACAGCAATCAGTTTAGTCCCCAGCCAAGTGGCCCCTGGAGATATGTACATTAGAGCTATCGCTTGCTTTCATGAGCACATTTCCTTCATCAGCACACTGATAAAACTTTAACGTACAAGCAAAGGAAGTTTTAAGTAAACGCCTGTTTAGTTCTCGATAAATCCTTAGATTTTAATCAAAACCTACGTATTTGAAGTGTGCCGCAATCGTAAAACACAAGTTTCAACGATCCGCTGTAACTCACACTCCAGTCGGTCGTGATAACGATTGGTTAAGACTAAAAATAAATTCTGAACTGAAGAAAACCCTTGTCAACTCCTATCATTCCAGTGATGACGGAGCTATCAAGGCAGTGTTGTCTCTAGGATGACCTGCCAGCAGACATACACTTGATAACGCGTAATCCCATCTACGACAACTTAGCTGTCACTTATAGTGAAGTTTAAGTGTCGTTGTCGGCTGGCGGATATAGATAATGGTCGCCGGTGCTCACTTACATCATGATGATGTATAATCGTAGGAGTGAGTTACAGTACTGACGCCTGAAGAGGATAGCGGAGAAAGATAATCATGAATAAGAAAATGGCATGGCAGTGAGCATGTGCCATTTTGTCATTCATGTAATCTCCCGTACGTTTGCGAAAGCGACAGCGAAGTCTTGTCCAGAACACGCATATAATCGCTAGCTTAGGACTATACGTTAAGGTAACATCGTTTCAAAACATATTTGAACTACGTAATGAACAAAGCAGAAACAAAGTGCATGTGCAGTCATGAGATGGCAGGGATAGTTTGGTATTGTTTGGCCAGTTTCAACTGTTCAAGATCTTGGCGGAAATTGATGACAAGAAAACAAAACCAATGTTTTGCTAGGCTGAGGAAGCTAACGATTTAACCTTGTTGATCGGAACAAGTGCCTTTTTGTAACAAATAAGGATAAACTCAACGAAAAAGTACGCTAGTACTAAATTTGTAGTTTTTAATAGATAAATATTGTTCAGTTATTGAGTAGTCTGAAATTGCTCGGTACTTGGTTGAAGGAAAAATATTACATACGGAATTTTTTATTTCTCTAGCAACTTCAATAAAAAATAAATCTTGACTTCATTTTTTACAAACGATTGTTAATCAGGCCGATTGAATGTGTATAAAACTTTGCTTTTTCACATCTTTCTGTAATGGGAGGCCAATTCGACCAACACTTAAAAAATCAAATGTGAAAAGAGTTTTGGTCGAGTTAGGCCACCAAAGCACCCGTTTGAAAGAAAATTGCTGCCTTAAATTCAACCTGAACCTTTCACTCCAAACAAAGCTTATGCACCCTCACAAGATACTTATTTAATCTAATAGCTTCTGTGACTGTAGGTCAAGTAACGCAAAGAAACAAACTGATTTCAAACGAGGTGTAGTCATCAGCAAATGACGCCAGAGAGGTGAAGACTATGATAGAAATTTCAGAAATTTTCACTTTGTTTCAGGTTTAGCAGAAATGTCCAAAGCCAGCTATCTGCTATCCAAAAGTTTAAGCTTGTTTTCCAGCCAGATAAACCTTTTCAAATCCTCGTGTGTTTCATGCACAGCACGTAAATGCCTCTGAGTTCGCATCAGCATTTCTGCTAGATCAGATTTAAGTTCGTTGCAGTTCGCAGAGAGACATTTTGCTTCTGAATTGGTGCGACTCACTCGCCTTTGAAGCTTGTTGAGAGCAAAATAAGAAGACTGAAAAAGTCTGCTAAAATTTTCTTCTTTCAAATCGTCGTCCATTCTTTCTTCAATGTTTTCTCCAGCCCTTCAGCTCTCTGTTTACGAGTTCAATCGCAATCTAATTGATCATACAAACGAAATTTTGACAACTGTCTTAATACAACTTGAAATGAACTTTAACGTAACAATAGTCAAGTTTAATCATTGTTACATGGCAATCTGTTTGAAAACACGAATTCCCTTGCCCTACCTCATTCTTTCTTCAACGTAATAAAAAATTGTAACAGGGCTTAGTCCAGACTTCTCCCTTGCTGTGTAAGTTCTTAGTTTGCATGTAGTGAATTCCGTCATAATACTTTTACAAGTGACTTTTTCAAACAGACTGTGGAAAGATTGCTGCTCAATGCACAAAGGTAATTTTGATCGAAAATATTAGTATAACAGATTCTCTTCTCATGGGAAAATTGCATTTTTTGTGCAGAGTTGCAAATGCAGGATTTGGCTGCCAGTTAAGTTTTTTCTCATCACTTATTCAGAATCAAAGTGAAAGTTTTGAAAATTAAAGAGATGAAGCAATGTTCTTGAATTAAAAGCGATGGAACCCTTTCTTAATAAGAACAGAATATTTTGCTACTGTAGTACCTGACTGCATTTGTAATGAAGTGCAACAATGCAATAGGCCGGGAAAGCATTTTAAATGAAACGTAGCCTCTATTTCTGTTTCGTGCAGTACTCGAATTACAAATTAAGATTCGAAACCACAGTAAATTGCACGCGGCGTCCAATCCTGCTCTTTGCAATGTGGACTAATGTGTGATATCACTGCAAGTAAGAAAAAATGTTCACTTTCGCAGAAAGGGATTGCTGCGTAACCTTGCATTCTCACCACAAATTTGCATTAAATAATTTAAGCACTGTTGTTAGTTTGTGGTTGTGTAAGAAAAACTAGGACCTGCTTCTCTGCTGATGGCCATTTTTGCAGGAACGGGTTATCCGTTGACAACACTTTTCAATCGAAATTTCCGTTTACCCACTTTAAGTTGCATGCAGAACAACCTCATGATTGAAAATTCACAAAAAGTGAGCAGTTGGGAGCTTTCTTCGTCAATTTCAAATAATAATGCTTGCATGGACACAGTATTTCTGTATTTCTTTTCAGGCCTTCGTTTTCTGCATCCGAGTTGATAGGAGGGCAGCTAATTACTTTGAGCCCAATGTTTACTTTGTTACTGGGACTAACATTCATTCTGCCGATTTTTTCAAATTCGGCCAAAGCACAAGATATGGCAATGTATCCACGCATGGACACAAACTACTTCCCTCTAGAGCTGGAAGGTGAGGCTGAACCTGACATCGATGACTATTACACTTTCATGGCAGGCAAGTACCTTTTCCACCAAAACAGTAAAATAAACTTTTTGATCTAATTGTAAATATTAATAGTATCCGCCTACGTGTGTAATGTCAGAAGTGAGGCATTCAACTTTTGCTCGGTGATCTTTACCGCAGTGGAAAGTATTAACCCTGGCCTAGAAGGTCATAGAATATTCATTTCTTTATTAGGGTATTTAAGATATCGTCAGAGCCTATTGCATATCTTAAACTACCAACCCGTCTGCCTGGTGATGTTAGTTGTAAAATGGCTCAGGTGAGTTAAGAAGCAGGCTGTGTAAGCAAGCAATTTTCAAATTGGCTCAAGGAAGCATGCGAATTGGAAGATGAGGTTTTGGGTATACGTAGAATTGCCAAACCAAAATTAAATGAACATTTATAGAAGTACTTAAAATTGTTAAAAAAAGCCTTGAAGACACTTACAATGAAACTGCATGCATGGTTTGCAATTTTTTGAAAAATTCGCTTGCTGTGCTACGTTTTGATTAACTAAAGATTCTGAAACATTTAAGTATATACTGTAGTAACGAGCATATTGTGCTAAGAAATTAATTGCGTTTTGAAAACAAAGTACAGGTATGCTTTTCTTGACACAGTGAATTACAGTAGCTGGATATTCTTACAGTGCAGCCTATGCTTATACAGTACTTTTCTTGGTTCTAACTACTTTTTCTTCAAATGGACTTTGAAGCATGCAAGTCGTTGAATACAAAGGGCGAGAATTCCTGTATATATGACCACAGTTCTAATGATAAAACTTTTATCCTGAAACAGGAAATGAAATAACCAGCGCAGATGGAAGTGGATCAAATTTGCAAGCAATGTACTTGGTGAGATAAAGACGTTGATCTCTTGTTCATTAATATAATAAAAAGAAAAAAAAATTAGTTTAAATGAAGTCAATGCCAGTGATCTGGATGATTAAAAAAACTTGGATTATTCGTAAGCTATAAATATCTACTTAATCCCTTTGTTGACACTAAATCAAACTTAAAAAATTATGCTTCGAGGCAGATTTTGTTGTGTAGGTTTGTGCTCGTTTGAATGTTCTTTAATTCCGTTGATAACATTTTAACGTTCCTACAAAAATGTGTCAAATTTTTATAGACTCTCAGATTTGGATGTCATTTTTAAAACTCAAAAGACTTGTTTATTGGTCCCTCGTCTCGTTGTTACAAATATAAAGTGGAATGTACACACTACAAAAAATTTCCGCCAATTTTTACAGGTGATTTGCAATGATTCAGCTGGAATTAAATAATGTTTATACACGTACCAAACAAGAAGCTGCAATTTGAGAGACCTTAGCAGAAACATTTGACTCACTGCAGTTTTTGCAAAGATAAGAGCACGTTCGCATATACTGTATAATTGTTTTTTCGTTATGAAACACTTAAAATAACTCTTTTGATCTGACTATGGAGTTTTGCACAAATGGTCACACTGCTTTGATCTGAACTCTAAACCAAAATCACAGTGGCTGGCTTACTGAGTCAAAAATTTTGTCACTATCTTAACCAGGGCCGCACACTGAATGACATTTTCATGAGGGCCGCACATGGCTTACTTTGATCTTAGCAAAAGAAATGTACTGAAAGCGTTCGAATCCTAACTGCAAATTCTGCAATGGTACCAGATGTGACAAAGTGGCACTGAAGATCACCTGCATCAAAAATGTCAAATTCAAGATTATCAAAATAAGGACAGGTAGTCATTATATGGGATATTTTCAATGCTGAGAAAACCTAAACTGGGCCGCACCAAACCTTCGACTGGGCCGCGGGTTGGGCATAGCTGGCCTACACCTATAGTTTAATGTATGCAGGAGTTGGAGATTGTTTTTTTTTTATTTCTGTCATCAGAAAAACGTCTTTCGTTAAACAAACGGTCTTGCGTCATCAAAACAACGCGCTCTAAGTGTACTTTTACGATTGTGAACGATTCGTTTTGATGAAAACAACTTTATTTCAACTTTTCCTTCAACAAAGCTGCCTATTGCCGACCTATCGTCAGTCAGGTGGGTTTTGAAACGTTTATAAACACTGCAACAGAAAGTGGATCCCAATCCGTTGACAAAGCCTCCATGCTTGCTTACTGATGAACCCCTGTTACTCGGTGAAATGAAGCAAAGACACACCCGGATGAGTGGACGACGATCGTTGAAATGGGTTGACCTCGTTAGTGAGAAGGTGAATAGACGTTATTTTCAAACATATGAGTGTCTATTCTACTGACAGTCAATTATCGCTTCTTCCTGCAATTAGTTAGATATTTTTATGCTATTTTTAAATGTCAATTTACGGAATTCTAACGCAAAGGAGCTTTTCCAAATGCAAACCGTTTTTTATGACCTCTTGCTTGTGTTTCAAATCACACGCAAAGGGCGCAAATATCGCAAATTTAGAATGTTTTTCCTGTGATATTTGCCAAAACATGTTTCAACACCAACTGCTTGTACCTTGTTTGTATCGTCGATGTGACTGGTTTTAAAATATGCCATCAAAGTAACAGATTCAAATACTGTTACAATTTTTATGCAAGGTTGAATTTGTTAAGAAACCATAACGACGCACTTGCTTTTTGATGTTTGCATTGTCAACCCTTTTGCATTAAACTTCTTATACAATAATTTTAGAAAACCTTTACAGAAACACACGTTTTACCTAAATCAGGATTGCATCGACCTTCTCAAAAACCCGCTACCCGGGGACTTATCGTATTGAAGTGAGACCCACATCCCGCAAGGATACAGCAACAAATTAGTTTAAAATTTAATTCCTTATTTGTTTTATCCAAAAGCTGACGACTTTTCCCAGTCTTTGCTGTATTCTCCGAAAAACGGTGCTTTCTGTAAATTTTTGAGGGAGCAGGTTCCTGGCGGAACAGCCCTACGCCTAAACTTCCTTCCTGACTTGATACTTTTGATATATCTTTATGAAAACTTCCCACAAGTACTACCCGTCGCCAGCCTAGTTTTCGTTGGATATTTTCTCAACTGAATGGAAGGGGATCAAAAAAGAGTTTTATGTTGAAAAGGAGTGGTCAGAAATGACCAAAAAAGCCTATTTGCGTTAGATACTGGTTTGAATGCTACTGTCTTTTAAACTGAGGTCTTCAACTTACGTTTGGTCGAATATAAACTTCTTAACTCACCTCCTTGGCAGTCAATCTATCTCAAAATACTGTTAATCGAAAGCTGATGAAGTCTTATATGCTGCCTACGTAATCATTATTCGATTCCTATGAAGCTCATTATAAGTAATTACTAGCACTGCCTTGACTTTGAAATTAACCAAAAGGGCAAAAGTTTGTTGAAAAGTGACAGAAGTCCAAAAACGTTGCTTCTTAAAGTTTTAATGTCAATGTAAATTGCTGTAGGCATCATCTATAACTTTTTCCAAACTACCTCGAAATTATAGATACAAACTGCAGGATATTTGGCCGCAGAGTACTACATGGCCAAGAACGAGTCAATATTGGAGATAAAACGCATATTTGGCGGATGTACCATGGTGAGTTCAATGTGTTTCTAGAAATTTGATTGAAAAGGTTGTTTTTCAAAGCACTGCCATTTGCGTTGGTTTCCATCTGTAAATAAATCTCTCAAGAAGACAAATATTGCTAAAAACTCATAACCACAATTCACAGCGCTTGAAAATAGTAATGATTAAAAATATCGGTGTGCCGTCGGTATTTGTGATGACGATTGATAAATCGTTTAAACCGAACAAAAGGAGATCTTGTCAAACGCCAGGTTGATGTGAGCTTAGCAGACGTTGGTATTGGCAGGGATCAGGGATGACTCAACTACGATTTAGTTACTATAAGGGCATGAATAATGCACCTATTTCAAAACAAAGCATTCTCACTGCTCTTTCTGCAACATGCGCACGTGCACAACAGCAAAAATATAAAGCAGTAAGATATAAAACATAGCCTTCCTCGGCGCAGTAAGTGGAAATAATCTGTGGGCCTATTGTTTTATAGTTTTATGTTACATTTTTTTATAAATCGCTTTTGTGTGCACGTTTCACAAATAGAATTGAAGATGTTTTGGTCTTTATCGAAATAAAATGTAAGTGCTAAGCAAGCTGGCTCGTTGCTGGTTGCAGCACTTTTTGTGTTACAACAGTGCAAAAATCAGAAAAATTGGAGGGTAACTTGCCTTTGAAATGGCAAGAAGATTCTCTCTAACAGCAATCCAGACCAGACTTTTTTTGAAGTTAAAGTTTTTGCGAATTTCGAATCTTTGTAACGCACTAATTGATGCGTGCATTTAATTGAACACCAAACACTTTTAGCAATGCTGCTAATGTACAAAATAAAGTGTTGTTTATCAAAGTAACGTTATCAACACATAAAAATGCGCCGTGATGTGGCCAGCCGGTCATTGCATGACATTGTATCATATTAACACCATGCACTGGCAAATGTCAAAAAAAACATGATGAAAGTTTGACCACCTGAAAACATCTTTGGTTTACATTTCAAGGTAGCCGCGTCGGTTACAATTCAAAAGCATTTATCAACGTGGTGCAAGCAAACGCCATATAAATCCTCAGCCTCATCACTAGGAAGAAATGATTTAAAAGCAAGCACCGTTGGTGTCAATTAGGTGCTCATGCTTTTATACAGAGGCTGGCCGGGGAGCTTCTGTTCCTTATGTTCGACGCAAGAGAGATTATTCCGTGCATCGACGGTGTTGCAACGTCTAGGGGTCAAAGGTTCAACTGCACGGAGAGGAACCAAGTGGAATCTGTGGTGGTAAGAAATTTGACTGTAGGCACACAAATCCTAAAGAACTGTTTTTATGTCGTGATGTAAAGCAAGCATTACAGTCAATCAGCGGCGTAGCCAGCTCAAAATTTTTTTTGGGGAAATTTTGATTTTAGGCGAGCAACAGCTTTTCTTGAGATACCGCCTCTCAAAGCACAAAATTACTAGATATTGCAAACATTTGGGGGGCATGGCCCCCTGGCTACGCCTATGCAGTCAATACGTGAACTTGAAGTTGTTTGCGGACAATTGAAGAGTTTCTCTAAAGAATAACTCATTTCATTACTAAAATTCTATGCAAAACAGATACAGTCAAATGTTCTTCTCAAAAACAATTTTAGTCTGTCAATTCTGCAGCATTGCGGGCATGGGGGTCGAAAGGATTTTTTTCAGGGGGACAAAAGCACCGTTGGTGTCAATTAGGTGATTATGGGACAGTAGTGCATTTTTCCAGAGGTAACCGAAAATATTTTTCCATGGGTGGCCAAAAATGGTGTGCATTTCATTTTTCCCTCTCGAAACTAAGAAAACGGCCTTTTTTGCTAAAAATGCAATAGAAAAATGTCAAATCTCAAAATCTGGGGACCAAGCCCCCTGCACCCCCTTCAGACGCCCATGATTGTGGGCTACTTCCTGCTGGGTAAATTCCAGTTGCTGCGGGGTAAATTTCAGAAAGGTGTCTACCACTAAAACCAATTGTTTAACGANTTGGTAACTTGGAAAATTTTATTAGCGTGGTAAAATGTGAAACCGACTTCATCCGAGGTCCGACAAAATACCTTGGTTTTGAGTAAATTTATAACTGTTTCTGCCCCTTTATCTGCACTAGTGTTATATAAGAAAAGATACCTAAGCTGGCAGCAGTTCACATATCTGCTCTTCACTTGCTCACAATGTCTTGGAACTAAAGTTTCACAAAGCCTGCACAGCCGAACAAATGTGGAAAGTATATTTCCTGGACGTTAATCAATGCATAACTACTAAAGATGATTTTGGGTTTGTCACGGAAGACTTTGCGAAACCAGTATCGGAAGGAAGGCAGTTCATTATTGGCAAATCATACTACCCAAAAACGACATTTAAGTCAATCTTATTTGGAGAGGCATTGATATTGTGGGCTCAGCCCACCAAACAAAACTCCAAGCCCCCCAAATTAAAATATGAAGCACTACAAATCAGTGGGATTTTTGCTAAATTCTAGAATGTCAAGCCCCCTGCACAAACGTAAAGTCCCGCTATTGAAGACGTTCTGACGACGGTTCTGCGTTGAGGAGACTCAACCAATAGAAAGAGAAATACCCCACTGGCTTGCTTGTATATGGCAAATTACATGATAGCCATAGCATCAAATTGGGAAGAAATACTGCGCCCTCCAAAATGTGACAAGAAAGATAATCCACAGGTTTGGTCTGCATCATTTATCAACCTGCTAATCTCTACCAGAGAAAGAAAAAAGCTTATATACCAAGTTGCGTGTATTGGGTAACGTCTTCACTCCCACATACAACGCGCTAGACTTAAACATGAATCGCAGTAACTAGGAACACACAAATACATGAAAGAACAAGAGGATACATACATGGTGGTAGTAGAAGAGTATACGCTTGATGGCGCTAATACATTTGCTTTGATGAAACAAGCATGATTACCTGCAAAAGATCTACTGAATTGCGCAAAAACTAACAAATTACGAGCAACTTGGTTTAAGTAAGAAAAAACAAATTGAGGGTGCGTCAGGGCCTTGCAATCACTGTCACATGGAAAACAACAAATCCATGGTCCCAAATGTTTTATAAAAAATACTGACAAAAAATAAACTTTCCCGCTGAACAAAAACCTGATAGATGCAAACTATATTGTATTTATGTAGCCATTTAAGTGCATGCCATCAACACTGTTGGCAAAACTCCCTGGTTGGCCAGGGCACCGAGGTAGGCCTACTTGGAACAAACCAGCTAATACGGATGTTAGCGACCAAATGGGCTCATAGCGGCATTAATCAAGATTGCATGGCATCATAAACAAACCACCTATCTATGAAGCTTACACTGTTAGTTTTGTAGAACCCAGTTTTGACTCTCTAGATACGTATTTTTGACTCTCATCCCTTTGCATTTTTAGTTGACTTTTCTCATTCAGTTTTGCTACTTGTGTGAACTTTTACACTACCCATACGATTTCGATCGCAATTCTGCTTACGAATTTTACCAAAATTCTATTTTGAGTCATCGCTGCTCGATAAGCCTAATCAGCGTCATATAGTTTTTCAATTTTAGTGCGAGCAGTATTTGTGAACGACGTATTTTCCAGTTCCTTTACTTGCCGCAGCTTGTGCTTTTTGATTTATTCATTTTAGTCTTGAGTTTCCTTGCTTTTTCTGCCCTTGTTATAGTCCTTTCGCATTTCACCCATAAAAATAGCTTGCAAATTTCAGGACTGAGGATTGGTAGTATTACTAGAAATCGATTTCCTATTAAAAAATTTTTTGGCTGGTTTGACTTCGTCGCCCTTGTGTTGACTAGTTTCTTTAGGTCTTAGGTTGATGTTTTTTATTGCGTGAAATCTTGTCATAGACTGTAAAACTCGTTTTGCAATCTTGGTATCGTGTACTGTATTTCAGACTATTGCTGCTTCTCTGCCTCTTATTCTAAGGTCTTTCGCATCTTGTTTATATAGTTTACTCTATACACAGGCACTTTTTTCAGTATCGATTCTCACTGCCCATTAACTCTTTTTCCTGTGTTTAGGAACGTCTTGCTTTAACAAGTTGCCCCACATCATTACAATTTAACAGAAAAACGCTTTATTATACAGGAATCGGTTAAAAATGTTTTTTTTGTTCAGTTGGACAGAGAATGTCGGGCACGAGTACTACTTCCAGACCGCGGGCAACCTTATCCATTTTACATCAACTGTAAGTCAACTGAGTACTTCCTGTTGCCGTGGAAACGGTTAAAAGAGACCCAGGAGCTCTATGGTAATCGCACCAGCACAACTTATTCGCAACACCAACTTCAACGTAAAAAATGAAGCTAAACAAGAAAGGACTGATCCTCACAGCTTGGATACGTGTTTGCTCAAAACTGTCGCATGAAACTTACATTTATGAATGAACCGAGAAAACCAGACGTGCAAGGGTTGCTTGTTGGTTACGAGAATTGCCTGGCGACTGTTGTTCAGATATAATGAGGCATGGGATCAACCTTTGGGAAGAACAGATACAGTACATACTAGTAAAGCGATGTCCTGAAGGTTAATTTGGGAAGCTGACAACAGCACGATTTTGTAAATTTCTGGTATGTCCACGTGATAATTGATGGAAGTCAACGACGAGATGAATATTTGATGAAAAGATTCGAGCTGAACGATGCTATTAATGGAAGACGGCACATGTTTGAAATGCTTCAAGCCTACGTGGTACGATCGATGCTTTAGAGTTTCGGCACTCAAAGGTTCCGCTAGCACTAATTTTTCTGAAACACCAATAGTTTTGCGATGTTTTATAAATACACGGCATTTTGCAATAGCAGCAAACAAAGTAATCTGCAGTACCTTGTTTGTGTTTCGTTGTCTGTCAAGCAGAAACTTCTTAGTTTCAAACAATTTCCACTCGAGCAAAAGCGCCGCTATAATCTTGTCTCGATCGTTTAGGATACAATCAAAGGGTCTCATTTAGTTACTGCTACAGCGGGGTCACACAACCGTGGACCAGTTGTAATTGAATAGAAGGTCTGCAACAGTCCCGTCGCCACGGGTGGGGTTAGCTCCCCGAATTGCATTATAAAGCACAATAAATCGGTGGAGATTTTATCAAATTTCAGAATGTCAAGCCCCCCTGCTGAAAACTTTCTGGCGACGGTTCTGGGCGATAGGTGAGTTAGTTGACAAGCTATTCATACCTCCAGGTGGCAGATGTTTTCGAAGAAATTCATGTGACAAACATGCAGTTGAGTTAAAAATACCGCATCCGAAAGAAAAGTTTGACAGGTTTGTTAAATCTCCACCACCCTTAATCAGAGCATGCACGAAAGGTCTTGAGCCCCCAGCCATTCTAATCCACGGGCATAAACAACATATTTTTGTCAGTGGATAACAAATTAATGTCGTATATGCCTAAAATAAAAACTTTCAGCATGTGCAGTAAGCGTGGGCGAAACAACTAGTGTCGTTCATTACGACGTGGGGGCCAACAAAATCAAACAAAGGCTATTGTTGGATTCTCATTGGCAGCACCTGTTTTTGGTGCAAGCACTGCACTGGCAACAAGAGAGAGATAAGCATGTTAATAGATCTCTCAGATGCTGCTTTCTGCAAATGCGACGTTTCACTGGTGACAAAAGGCGCATAAAGGAATATCAAACACCAGTAAACTCCATCCGTCCTTCGTGAGAAAAACCCGTGATAACTAATACCGTGCGAATATCCAAACTTGTAAGCTTTTTATTGTGACAATCATTCACTGACCTGCGGACTGCATCAGTGCCATTAGCAAGAAATCACAGCAATGATGACTCTGTGTTAAACATTCGTTTATCAACCTTCGTAATCGCACAGGCGTTGGATTTAAGAACTTGGCAGTGAAGATGTTAAGGTGGGGTGGACCAAAAATGACATGTAAGAACTTTTTGATATGCATGCAAACAGTTAACTGTTCGTACCAAGTAACCAACTTTGCTGATGTCAGTTTAAAAGTAGTGTGCAGTTCAGTCATTTTAAATTCTCTGCTGTATTTCACGTGCGTGACACTCGGAATTGGGACAAGTTTCAAAAGCATGACGACAAAAGAAGCGACGCACAATAACATGAATAAGTGACGAAGAAACAACACAAGCTCACCAGCTCATCATGACATCGCTGTTTTTCAATTGCGAAGAACAGCACAGCAAAATGATTTCATACCCTTACGCGATTCCACACAGTTCCTGTTTGAAATGAGGTGTTGGTCATTTAACTACACATCCCACGGTAACGCTGGTGCATAACTTGGTTAACAACAAATGATGCATCCAAACGTAGTGACCAAGCTAACATCGGACTGTGCAGTCTGTCCTGCGAACATGGGCGTCGGAAGGGGGTCCAAGGCCCCCTGGACTTTGAAATCTGATAATTTGATATTAACTTTTCAGTAGAAAAACGTTTTTCGTAGTTTCGGGTTGGTAAAATCAAATTTCACCACTGTTGACTCTTCTAAAACAAATCCTTTCGGCCACTCCTTGGAAAATCAACTATTGACCCCTCCCCTCTACAAACAAATTCCGGACGACCACGCCTGCGAATATACATGTAAAACAACTGCAGGATTAATAAAATTTTTGCACATAATAAGTCACACTAACACTTGTTATTTTTCTAAACTTGCAATCCGCAAATTGTTTCATATTGTTCTCGGGTGAGCTCCTACGGAATGGCCGATCCATCTCAAACGATCCATTCCTGCTCATAGTCAAAGTGCAGAAACAGCGAAAAGTTAACAAGGCATGGAAAGCAAAATATTTTGGATTGCCCGCTCGAGCAGGACAAATTGTGCAGGCGCCGCCATCTTAGTAAAATGGCACGCAAACTGTCTTCATATCTTGTCGCAGCAACAGTCGAAGGAAAAAGACCGGGACCGAGAGACAGGGTAACGAATCTGGGCCTGAACGGAAGTTGCACGACGCAACCTCGCGGCGGTTGTCCGTTTTGGCCGAAAGCGCGGCACACAAACCAGGGAGGCGCGCCGTGACGCATCAACGATTGCCGCTGATATCCATTGGGCAGCAGCGGAAAGAAAGTCGCAGAGGAATAATAGGACAATCGGGTGGCATACATAGAAATTGAGCAAGAAACCCTGGCGATTGAACGGTTGTCAGGCATTTTTCAAACCGAGACATTTCATTGACGTCCGAGCGTTCGTTGCAGCAAGCAGAGCTGCTGACCGAAACTCAGCCACCGCGGTCATGATGAAAAGAAAGCAACAAATCAAACCTATCGCGGGGTCTGGCGATACACTTACAGCCTTGCACTGACCTATGGCGAAGGGACGTGTCTTTGCAAAAACACGCGATCAAGTCGTGGGCAGTGCTCTCTTCCACTGAGCAGCAATAACGCGGTCAACAGCGCGCTTTCGCAGACCGCGTCTGTTAAAGTGAACTCGTCTGCGCATCACAACAGGATACAACGTAGCGCTGGGCACGTGCGTCGATTACAAGGAGGCCGCGAACGTGTTCTCGTTGTTTCGATCGTTTGACTCATCATCGCGTGCGTCATGTTTTTTTTCGGTGAACAGCAACGTTTCCGGTATTGAAACAAACACTTTGCTTCATGGGCGTCGGAAGGGGGTGGCAGGGGGAGACGCCCCGGTGGATTTCGAATTTCCTATTACGTTTTTAGCAAAAAAGTTTGTTTTTTTAGTTTCGAGCGGGAGAAATGAAATTTCACCAACTTTGCTCCCCCTGGATAAAAGTCTTTTGGCTGCCTCTGGACCAATCCACTATTGTCCCCCCCTTGGAAAAAATCCTTCCGACGCCCATGCTTGGCTTTTCGACAGCCTTATAAAGTCTTCGCACACAAACATTTTATCCGGTCAAATAGATGGGACAAGAAACGCGGCCACAATGACATGGGCCTAAGTTGGCATGAAGCCTGACAAGGAAAAATTGTGTCAAATTTTGATCAACACATCGCTCATATACAACTAAGACCATGACGCTGTCACAGCAAACAAGCTTCGATTAACCAAGCGGCACGTCACGTGACAGACTGAAGTGAAGTCGCACAAATGTGAAAGTCGAACACTGTTAAAAAGATGGACTAGGGAAAGCGAAGGGATTACCTCGAAACACAGGCTGAGGGGGAGGGTCCGGAATTGCTCTCAACGCAGGACGGTGACTGCCGCGGGTAAAGCACAACCTTAATTAGCGGAAAATTTTGCGCACAAGAATCGGAACAATTTTGCAAAAAAAGCGACTGGTTGCGAGGGTACAATGCTTCACCACGTAAGTTTGCTGCTACCGCGGAGTTGATTAACGAAAGATAAATTTGTGACTTTCCACAAACGCAAAGTGCAATGGTAAAATATACTTTCGTTTTTTTTTCAAATGACAACGACCAACATGGTGGAAAACAAAGGTGACCCAGCGGTCTAGCCTTACGCGTATTTTTTTTCGACAGGCGCGCAGCAATTACACGAGTGGCAACGCACCAGCCGCAAACTGCAGCCAGTTGGTCACTGCTGCTGTTCTGTCACATGAGAGCCGGGGGTAACGCTTGATTCGTGACGTAATGACCTGCTGAAACAGCCTGCTGGGCATTGGCCTGTAAACAAAAGCGATTGAGGTGAAGCGTTTTCGACACTGAAGAGAGGAGGCTGTGCAGACCAATGGAATATTGCAATGCACACGAGTCGCCAAGTTATTCCTGGGCTGGGCATAGAATTTTCAAAACCGCAACTGTTGGGTCCGATCCGAGACATTCGTATATTAGCAGTGAGGGAGGAACGTTTTTCTGTCGATGAAGCCGACCTCCGTAAATTGAACTATTCCTTCCAAATCGCCGAATATGAAACATACATTAATCGGTAGGCGGAAGTGTTTCCGGTTGAAAACAACGTTTGGACTGTTCGTACAAAACAACACCTATGCTGAGACTCAGGAAAACGAGTTTGGCCTGTCGAGGAGGGGAACCCGACTGACTGGTCGACGAGACGCAAAACCGAGGTGCTGCTACACATACGTAACCGATACACAAATTAGGGGATTTTTATCGGCTTTGCGGGACATTTCGTTCTACGCAGCGATTCTTACAACAGCACGACGGTGAGAAAAACAACTCGAAGTCTAGAACATTCCGAGGACGCACGACCTATGGCACTCGACTTAAGTTTAATGCGACAAAGCCGGAACAAAAAATCTACCTGCTGGTCGTACTGAGACATCACTGGCGGATTGCCATACCCGACTCCCGGAGGGAAATGGCCTGAGTAAGAATTGCTGGAAAATCAATGATAAAAAGTTGATTTTAATCAAAGGCAGTAAATTTTTTAGCTGCAGGTTTTTTCTGTGTACGACAAAGAGCCCATCCAAGTTTGCAATTTAGTTCAGCAAGTATGCGATCAGTAGTTGTCGTGTTACGAAACAGTGATTAAAACGGCTCTAAATAAGACGGACAACTCGGTGCTCTTAAAAAAAAGACTACCGATTTTTTATATTAACCTAACCAGGTTTAACACTTCGCACAGCTTTAAAATGGACAAAATGTAAAGTAATAGTCACTTTGAAAAGGTTTATGATTCTTGTGGAAGGCATAAAAAACAGATTTGCTGATCCAAGTGTATTGCGGAAAATTGATCTGACAAACGTCGCACAGTGGATAAACAAAAATAATGTATATTAAACACAGCCTCATGCTTCGTGTTTCTTTATCTGTCAGGTCGCCATCATCCAACACAACAGCGAAGACTTATTCAAATTCATTACAAGCAGCACAGGTTGGTAATTGGTCCGGCCCAACTAAAACGGTCTTCGTACGGCCCTAAGTGGCACAGGCTGAAGAAAGTTACACATATTCAACTAATGACCTGCAACCGGACGCTGAGCTCAACCATGCAAGGCAGCCAGTCTTGGACTAGATAACTGACAATCATGTGGGGAATACTTCTCCATTCTGGTAAAACCCTGCAGTTGAAACCTGGGCCCAGTCCCAACGTAATGCCCACCCTCTTCCTTGAACTCTCTGGGGGTGCGAAGTGCGGCCTCCTGATTACTGGACAACCCAGTGGCTCTAACCCTTGCGCAGGCTCGCTTTCGAGCCTTGTTTCAAAGCGACCATTCTCTCTCGTAGAGGTTGTGGCAGCACATACGGACGCAGATCTGTGGATGAGTCACTATGATGTGTGACTGCATGTTAGATATGATGGTTTAACGGAGTTGTCCACTACTTTTACTGCACGGCAAACTGGAATTATTAACTTCAGGGAGAAGCATTGCATTTTTGTCCAGACCATTTCGAACTGGGTTGCGGTTAACAACAAAATCTCACGAAAGACATTTTTGAAGAGGGGTCACAAGAAATTCTGCATTGTTTGCTGTATGATCTGTTCGAACACGTGAAGAAGCAAAAGCTTAAGCAGATCATTATTTCGAGATTTAAACGTTACATCGTTGAAAAAGTCTGCAACTTAGAGCTTATAATCCTAAGCTATGGTAAGAATGGTCCAACCCTATGCAAGAATGTATTGTACCTGAGGGTGGCACGACCAGTATCAAAAATCGAAGATGAAGTTCATGTGACTGGCTGAGGTTTTGACAGATACTCGTTTTTTTGCAGAAATCAACTTGGTCACCGAAACACAATCAAGTAATCACGCATGGATGCAGGCGACTGACGCCACGTACGACTTCCAAGGCCTGGATTCAAGATCACTGGCGGCTTAAATGCACGTATGATAGCGTCAGCACGTGAAAGATTTTTCCAAGCGCTGCAAGGGGCCATTTTTCAAAGAACCCCACATCACTAAGCGCAATCATCACTTTATGACACAGCACACACGCCATTTATACCGAACAATCGTAACAAGTAAACCGATTCAAAAATCAACATAGTCACCTGGCTGCGGTCGATTGCGGCGCTGCGTCGTAAGTCATTGCGTATGAGCCTAGTCAGACGAAAACCATGAAGAATCATCAAAATGGCGTTAGGCAAAGCGTATAAACGAAACACAGGTTTGATTCGGGCTTGGCAATACATCTAGTTGCTGTGGCCTGAACAGATGTAGGGTCAATGTCTAATCAGCAAACAAGGATCCGACACTACTCAAAGAAAATTGCAAAGCAAATCAGCATTTCGCGAAAAATTACGGTCTATGATTGTGAGAAGTATGGGTATACTGGGGCATAAAAGAATTGTGTTAAATGTGCACAGAACACTGCCACTCAGAAACCGCAACTACGGGGAATCAGATAATGGACAGTTTCAAAGTCACGCGCTACTTTTTTGCAAGGTAGTTATCCATTCCATTTCAAAAAAGCAAGAGACAACCAGACTCTCTGTTTAATTATACGCGTTCGAATTTCACTCTTGAATGAGACAATAATCACTTATTAAATTGGGTGATTTACTCTTAACAATATGTATAACCAGTATACGTAGAGATCTGTTCTTACTTCTTTGCATTTCTAAAACTTCCATAGCGATGAGATTCGTTTGCGTTATGCAAAACCTTAAAGTTAAAGAAATCAAAAGTACAGTCCCGGCCGACATTAAACAGGAAGGCTGTGAAATAACAAAAGCGGCAAAAGCATTTCCCGTGTTAATCGCATCTCGACGCGTGAACAGGCGGCAAGCGGCGGTTCAGCATGCAAAGTAATCAGGTTGAATAGAGATTATATTGAACCATGCACGAACGAATGGAGATGTTAAGCTGCCTCGCAGACCTCGTCGTTCTTCCGACGGGAATGCAAAGCTGTTGATCGAACAACTCACGGTAAAGCTTATTCAGGGCCCAAGTCTTCTTAGACATGAGCTTTGACTTACTTGAAAGCGATCAATTTTCTCATTAACGTAATTGAAGTTTTTAAACTGTTGTTTGGGAGTGATATGTCCACAAGTACAGCTCATTTAACCAGCGATCTATTTTTTCAAATTATTTTAACTTTGCACTGATTAATAGTTTTGAGGCCAGTAGCACCACTGCACTGTTTTTCAACCGGAGTTCCGCGAGTGGCTGCCACGAGTTCCGCTGAAACACCGAAATTGCCTGGGACGAAATTCACAAGCCACAGTTCTATGCGGTTGCAGCAATATAGACACTCGGATCATTGCAAAAGGTTCCATGAGCAACGCAAACATTTGCGGAAGGTTTCGCTGCTGCAGAAAGGTTGAAAAGCACTGCCCTACCGTATGGACAAGAACGTATGGACTGGATCAAGCGCATTTATGACAGACAGCTCACTGAGCCTTCATGCTGGGCACAAACCGTTCACATGTTCACATTTCGTACGTACTTGTCCATATACTTGGGTCACTGGCCGCAACAATAGTTATCTTTATTTAAGTTGGTTGGTACTGTAAGTTCAGGCAGAGAGGTTCATTTGTTTTAGAAGTCAACTCAAAATAAAGACAGGAGGTACCAGTTACAACATAACACAAACAGTGCATGTCCCTATAGCGACCTAATCACGCGGATACGGATCACGGCGAGGGGCTGCAATCACTCAGCAGATAATCATTGCGAAACTGGGAATATCAACATGATAACTACAGTATTTCGGAAAGAGTTGTGTTCTATCACCGTCTTTCGTCACGAATTTTACGTTTTCCGAAAAGAAAAAACAAAAATTCTGAGGCGCAACTCGCAACCCATTAATTTCTTTCGAGCGACACGAGTTGTATGAACCTTAAATCGGTTTAAAATGTTTGTTTCAGAAGACGAGCACAGCATGAAATGGGCAACCTACTTGGTTGCTGATTCATCCCTTGTTGCTGCGACAGATCACCCGGTGGTGCGTGACCGTTGGTGACGTGATATCCTGTGGTGTTGGGAGGTTGTGCAGACTGCAAAATAACACGATCACTGGTTTGCAACAGGATCCTAACAAAACTAGCACAAAACAACATGAACCATCTTCAAAGTCTGATGAACAAAGCAGTCAACTCTAAAATGTGGGCAACCCGGTCTCCGCAACCAGAAACGAATTTTACCGATTCCGCAACTCAGCCGATACTTACTTGTTGATACATTGGATCATAACCAGCCTGTACTGTTTTTAGGTCAGCTGGTGCCATGACTGCTTGGCCTCCGGATGGACCGGGAGCATTAGTTCCAGCTCCCTGCACAAAACAAGGTTTATGTCATAAGTGTCGTTACTACCAATGGTCATTACCTAGCTACCATAAGAATTCTTCAGCGGGTTGTATCGAGTTTAAAAAATCGCAACTGAAAGCCTGTTAGCCATGGGTGTCGGAAGGGGGGATTTGCCCTCTGGATTTTCATTTTTGACATTTTCCTGTTAAATTTTTAGCAAAAATAGTTGTTTTCTTAGTTTCGATTGGTTAAAACGCAATTTCACCACTTTCACCCCCACTGGAAACTGTTTTTGACTGCCTATGGAAAAATCCACTATTGCCCCTCCCTGGAGAAAATCCTTCCGACGCCCACGCAGTTAGCTAAAACGACTCGAAAAGGCGACGGTCAAGACAACATTTACCGAAACAGTTCCTTGCACCATGTATTGTTGCGCGTGGTACGGACCAGCCGGATAGGAGCCAACCATCACTGGAGCTTGGCCATGCACTGGTGCGCCATACGGTGGATGGCCAGGTAGGTAACGAGATTGACTAAATGTCGGTATTGCTGGCTGCTGGTTCATTAACCTGAAATAACGAAATTGTTGCCGGTGGCCATTTGACATCAAGTGGTGAAACCACACCATTAGGATGTATTGTAAATTACAACTGTCGCCAAAAAAATTAACAGGAACAAGAAGCTCGACTTCACATTCATCTCGGTAGCCTCAGACACGAAATGATCCAAATATGACGTTTAGGAGTTGGTGAAGTCATACTGTGTACAGCGATTATGACGACAATATCTTTATTGCAAATTGCTACTTTCTGCCCATCACCTGTACGGCAAGGGCGATTCAGCAACTACGAAGTACTTCAAACGTTAAAAACTTGTCAACGTTTCGACAGTTGATGCAACTATCTTCATTAGGGCTAAAAACGAAATGTTGACCAGTTTTCACCGTGTTTTTATGTTCTTACCGCCAGTAGAGCCTGATTAAAGTTTGTTTTTCCTGGCGTGCTGGCATCTCCGAAGCAGAAAGATGCCACGTTACTTCTTTCAACTTTGTAACATTTAAATGGAGGGGAAGGAGTCGACTTATGAGTTAAGTTGGAACATAACGTCGCAAATTCGTGCCACGCTACGCTTATATTTATCACGACTTCCTTTACACGTCACATGCAGGTACAGCGGTTAGATGGCGCCCGGGGCAAGAAACAAGTTTAGCGCCTCCATGTTCGAACCTGAGGTCTTTTGGGAGCAAATGTACTGTAATGAAGAAAGGACTTGTGATACTGTTGGGACATCACGGCACCCCCGCAGTGATTTGGCGCCCCCATAATATTTGGGCGCCCGGGGAATTGTGCCCCCCTTGCCCCCTCGTTACGCCCTTGGTCATAAGACAAAGGCTAAAATAAATCGGGCAGCTTACTCATCGTAAAGTTTCAGCGACTCGAGGATCTTCTCGTTGAGCATTGTAAGAGATAAGTGCTTCCGATCAAGCTCTTCCAGCTTCGAATCGATCAGCTTACCCATTTGCGTGCATGTTTCTATGAAGAAAGCTCAGTCACGATAGAAATTTGTTGGTCTACTCTAGACTACGATCTCTATAAATTAGGTTCACAAAACTTCACCTTGCGAACTCTGTAAGCGATGCTCTAAAAACGTTTGACAGGTTGATCATTTACGGTTACAACTGAAAAACTACGGTTTCAGCCTGAGAATTGCGGTTATAACCTGCTAAGGTCATCAGTGACGAGCAAATCATTACCCACCTTCGTCCCGGAGCAGCTCAGGAGGATCCGACACTGTCGTTTCAGGATCGGTGCTTTGAAGTGCGGCAAGCGTTTGATCGATCAGGTCCTACGCATCAATTGAGAGAACCGAAATTACATTCTAACCCCTCACAATGGGGAGGAAATTTCAGTAATGTGGGGAGTAAACGCAAAATGTAGGCGAATCGCGGGTACGGGGCAGAGGTGTACGGAGTCTGAAATTTTTGACTCCGACTCCGCTCCTGCTTCGGCTGAATATACTCCGACTCCGTTCTGACACATTTTGAAGTTTTGGACTCCGACTCCTGCTCAAACTCTGAAGAGTGTCTAAACGACCGTATCCGGTTTTCACATTAAAAAGACTAAAAAACCATATCAAATGAATTTGCTGATCACTGCAATACATGTAAGTTGCTGCTCAGATAAAGGATTAAGGTGGCCATAATTTTTTTAGGCAGTGTTTATTTTGCCGCCAAGATGGCAGGGGCAAAAGGCTTGGTAGAAACGAAGCAAATGTAACTAAAAGATAAACCTACAACCTAACCCTAACCGTAGCCCTAACCCTACCCTAAGCTAACCTAACCTAATGCTAAGGTCACGCTGACCTAACCTAACACTAAACTAACCTAACCCTAACCTAACCCTACGCTAACACTAACCCTAACCTAACACTAAGCTAACAACACTAACCCCTAAACGTAACACCTAAGCGAAGCCTGAAAAAAGCAAAGAAAAAAAACAAAATGAAAGTCGGCAAGGTGAGAGTTGAACCGAAATGCACTGGCATATAGCAGCCGTAACACATAACTGTTTCACCACCGACGAGCA